>MDSV01065577.1_pt1 | contig 15846 bp, 9 predicted proteins | sample 810851 | NCBI WGS metagenome assembly MDSV01 (sample SAMN05326640, study PRJNA326480) | marine metagenome | isolation source: seawater | place: Atlantic Ocean: North East | collected 2012
ACGAATGGGGTATTGAAGAAGAGAATACTACAAATATTATTAGCATTATAAATAAAGAATTTTTAGGATTAAAAGATGCCGAATACAATTATTTAGATAATAAAACGTATGTTTCAAATGTACACGCCCCACCGCCCACCGCGCCGCCCTCGGACATTGAAGATTTTTTTATGAGAATGGGATTCATAAATGGATTTAAAACATTACTTACAGTATTCAGTTCAAAAATACAGTATAAATTAGGACTTACAATTGATTTTGAAGAATATTCAATAGTATCTTCAAAGTTTTTTAATAGTGGTGAATGGGTAACTTATAGAACAATTTACTCTTATCCTAATTCGTTTGATAAAACAACAAGTTTGCTCGCTATTTCTAAAAAATTAATGCGATTTGAAAAAAATATAGAAAAACTATTAAGCGCACTAAATACTTTAAAAAAATCAAATCCTAAAGACAAAAAAATTCCAACAATATATAAACGATTAAAATCAGAACTTACTAAATCTAAAGCGAATTATATTAATAAACTATGGACACTTGTAGGTATTTATATTACATCATATTTATATTCCAGAATAGATATAGATGATAATGCAAAAATTAAAATATATTCACAATTTGCAGAAGAATTATCTAATACTGGAGTTGATCCACCACTATGGGCAGAAGATGTAAGCATATTTAATGAAAAGAAGATTAAAACATTTTCAAATAAATTATGGGAATACAGTACCGTCACAGATAAAAAATACAACTATTCTTATACAAAAACTATAACTCCGCGCATAATTAATAAACGCACCCGCATTTCAGAATTATCTTTGTTTAATAATATTAAACCTCTAGAGTACGAACAACCGGTATTAGGCGTAGTTCAAAAACGACAAGCTCTCATCGGACGCGTGGGACACGCGTCTCAGGCCCATGCGCTTGGGGATAGATGGGCTTTGTATAATTCAGGTAAGATTATTACAGATAATGGATGGTATTTAATCACGAATACGCAAGATATTCCAGAGGAAGAACAATACAACTGTTTGCTTAACAATATTTGCTATATTGTTTTGCAATCTTCGGTAAGTCAAACAAATTTTAAATTTCCTAAAAAATTAAAAGTATTAAAAGAGAAAGGATATGATGAAAGAATGAACACTTGGTTAGGTGAAATATACGGAATTAGAGAATATATTAGAAATATAGAATTTTCTAATGAATTAATTAAAACTATCACATCGGATGTAATTGCATTTCGAGAATCATTACGGCGTGCAGTGGTGCCGCTGCCAGGGCGTACTGCATGGACATATTTAATGCAACACTTGATTAATGAACCACCGATGTCTGAATTATCATATACAGATTATGTGAATGTTTTAGAAAGGATTATATCTTATTATATTCGTAATATTACAAAAATATGTGGAAATAATTTAGTAATGAATAAATCTAAAGTTGAAAATATTTACGCAACCGCAGCTGAAGATGAGGCAAGCGGTTTTATCGATAATAAAGCTGGTGATAAAATTAGTCAACGATTACTAAAAGAAGAAAGAGCACGCAGTCTTGGTTTATTTGCGAAAGGTTTACAAAAACAGTTTGATATTAAAACTGTTCAGCATTCCGAGACGGTGGGTCCAGGTGCATATGAAAGTGAATGGGGACAAAATTTTGATAACTCGGATGACCACGACGGTTCTTTCGACGACTAATTGTCTTTTATTTTTTTATTTTTCAAATTTATATAATGCAAATTAATTAAACTTCTTATTGCAGATGCAATTACTAAACCCACCCAAATATCTTCTATTGTTTTGGCTTTGCGAATATATAAAAAAAATGTTGTAAATGATACAAAAGAACCACTTCCAAGTACCCTATACATTTGATGACCCTGAGAAATGCCTTCATTGATACATGTAAATGTTGTTATTGATTGAAGCATCGCTCCTATTGGTATTAATGCCTTTGTATATAATAACACATTCGGATCAGATGTAAAACACGGAAGCAACACTCTTGAACTAAATATATGTATCAATCCCACTAGTCCACTAACAAAAAAACCCCAATTGTAAATTCTTCTTTGAACTTGTATTGGATTCTTATATCTAGGTACCAATATAGATGATATTAACCCATATGAGTAACTTATCATAAATCCTAATTCAAACAATTGTATATTTAGAACATGAGCTGTTGCTAATGTATCAGTAACATCAATACGTTGTATTTTTCTGGCGGCTAGTAAATGTACAAAAGTTATTGACATAGAACGGACTTGTACTCCACAACCTTGTTTAATAATTTTTAAGATTTGATTGCATTTTATTGAAGTGAAATCAATAAGTCTATCTTTATATAATTTTGAATAAAATAAAAAAAATCCTAAAAATTCAGATAAAATTGTTCCTAAAGCAACTCCTCTTATTCCCATAAAACACATCAATATTGGATCTAATACTGCATTTGATAATTGTGAATACATATTTATTCTCATCGGAGTTTTTAAGTCTTTTTGTCCTCTCATTGTGGCAAATGCTAACGAATTTAATAATGCAAACATAAAACCTAAAGCTCTCAGTCGGAAATATTGACATGCATATATATATGATGGTGACGATTTTGGTATAATTGTTTCTATCAAATATTTTGTATTAAAAATCAAAAGTAGTGTAATTAAAGAACCAACCCCACCAACTAAAAATACACTGGTACTAATTGTATCAATCATATTATCTTTATCATTGAAAGCATGATATCTTGAAATTAATGGTGTTATTACACTTGGTGCAAATGATGCAATACTGAAGAAAGAATTAAATAATCTATCAGCATTACCCTGACCAGCTAGCATCGAACCCTTATTCAACCGTGATATCCAATAAGTATCAACTGCACCTATAATAGGTGTCATCGCAAAATTTAAAAATGAGGATTTTGATAAACTAAAAATTTCTTTATCTAATTCACTGATATTTATTTTATTGCCATACTTTCTTGGTAATTTAGGAAGTTTTTTTAACAAAGAAAAGGGTTTCATTATTTTACCCATTATAAAAACAATCCATATAAAATCACATAAAATAATGGCAATATATATTATTATATATAATGAATCCCGTCGACGAAAGCAACAACGTTGATGTCAAGGAATCAATACCGGCACCTGCACCGGCACCTGCACCGGCACCTGCACCTGCACCTGCACTAGAAGATTCAAAACAAATTCCGGAATCAATTCCACCATCATCACCCATGGCGACGGCTACACGCGGTGGTGCTCCAAACATTACACCAGATAATTCCAGAATTGGACCTGACATCGTCGACGATGGTGGTGGCCCTGGCGCTGAAATCGAGGACTTAGTATCATGAGGTATTGCATTCAAATATACTAGATTCTGATAGTATAAGAAACCACCTACCATTATCGTATGACTTTAACGGTTCAAGATCCAATGTCGCATTTATATCATTTGCCATAGACAACAAATCGTTCTTTAGTTGTGAAACATCAATATCAATATCTAATGTTGGATTATTAAATATTTTTTGTATTTTCAGTGTATTATTCAGTTCAGGTTCTATAAATATAAAATATGTAGGTACTTTTCGAAAAGGGACACCTGTATTATCATTTATACGAGGCTTTATTTTAAAATCTCTGAATTTAATCATCCTACGATCATCCATTAGTGGTATCCAACCAATATATACTAATTTATCCGGTTTTGTATTCATATAATATTGAGCTTCCCTTAAATTTTGACAATAAGAAGCAAACATCTCTTTCGTTGTAGAATTTGCTCTAGCAAATTTTGCTGTTGTATATGTTGATAATGCATTTAGTATAGGAGTCATATGTTTTAATTCAAGTTTTATAAACACTTTAGTAGGAATATTTAATGAATTTGTAAAAATCAATGTACTGAATAACAAATATTTAATAATCCAATTCATTAACTATTAATTAATCACATACATTTATTGTGAATTTATTTTTTTTGTAATAAGATATTCTCGTCTTTGATTTTTTCTTTAAATAGTCGATTTGGTCTTCTATGTCTACTATAGTTGGTATAGTTTTTCTATTTTTACCTTGTCGGAGTATTCGACCCGTAGCTTGGACAACATCGGTTTTCGGTGAGGCAAATATTAGAGAATCTAAAGATGATAAATCAAAACCTTCAGATATCATATGATATGTTCCTAATATTATTTGTTTTGATTCAGATTCTTTTAATTTTTGTTGCGATAATCCTCCAAAATAAAATCCACATTCCAAACCAAGTTCTTTCGCTTTTAAATCAATATCTTCTAAATGTTTTCTTCTTTCAGATAATACCAATATTTTTCTGTTATCCTTAACGAATTTCTTTATCCAATCTAAAATAATTTTCATTCGTTTTGGTGAAATTACTAAAGTATTGATTAATTTTGCTAAATTCAATTTACCATTTCCATTATAAAAAGGGACTTGATATTGTGGATCATTTAGTTTAATAACATTAACAACTACTTCACCAACGTCCATGTTCTGAACACATACAGTTGGTTTACCCAAATACCACTCAAAGACTCTTCTTAATCCGTCCTTCCTATCTAAGGTTGCAGATAGTCCCAACATATACCTAGTTGAAATTTTAGGAAGAGCCCTAGAAAAAACTTGTGACGAAATATGATGAGCTTCGTCAACGATTGTAAAACCAAACGATTCGTATATATTTCTTTCATAACTCTTCATTGCAACGCTCTGCAGCATGGCGATAACAACATCATGATTTTCAACTTTAACTTTGTTTTGTTGAATTATTCCGACTTTGGCATTAGGAAGAAACTGATTAAGCCTCTCTTTCCATTGATTCATCAAAAACTCCTTATGAACAATAATTAATGTTTTCTTTTTCATTTGAGCAATTATATAAATTGCTAATACAGTCTTACCCATTCCACAATGCAAATTTAATATACCTCCTCCGGTTGATTTCAATTCATCAATCATTTTAGATGCAATTGGTACTTGAATTTCTTTTAATTGACCATTAAAGTCCTGTTCGATATTTTCTCCATGATCTAGTTCTTCTAAATAATTTTTAGATACTTTGCCAAATTTTGATATTCCATAGAATCTTGGTAAATAGTACTTCGTTTTAGATTCTAAATATACCTTAAATTTCGGTGTAGGCATGTTTGTATACCCTTGAATCGTGAAAGGACTTACAGTTAGATCTTTTTTAATTTTATTATGTTCTTCTTCTGATAAGCATGATTTTTTAATAGTATATCCTCTTTCCGAAATATATTTATCTGGTTTATTTTCCATGTTCATTATTAATTAAACTATATCATGTTCTGTTTAAATTATAAAAAATACTGGAAGGTTACTAAAACTAAAAATATGATATCAAACATATTAATAGTTACTTCTCTACTTCATCCCATAACTTCACCAACTTGTCTGCATAAACCACTTCATTCCCGGTCCAGCCTGCCATTATGGCACCTCGATAAGTTGCTTGAGGAACAATCGCATCGTTGTATCCCGCCGTTTGAACCATGAAAACATTTACTTTTGGATTCAATGTTCTACGATAGTTATTAATCAACGACAATACATCGATGTATTTGTGTCCTCTGGAAGACGCCTTATTCCATGTATATTCTTTTCGCATTTGAGGATCGTTTCCGTAAAGTTCTCCGTGACCAGCCTGCATATCAGAATAACAGAAGAAGTGATCGTAACAATAGTCTGCAGGCTTATTAAAAGCCCTCTTAAAGAATAACCAAATACCGTTTTCTGTAGCACCACCTATTCTTTTCCCTATTTCGGTAATTTCCTCGTATTGCTCAAGGAACGAACGACTCTTGTCTACAGTATACTCGTGTAATCTATCACCAAATATACCCACAACACCTTTTCCAGTACACGATAAAGCAGTCAGTAAAGCTGATAAGTTTCCAATATCAGCTACTGTGCGTGTACCATATTTTGACGTACATGCTCCATGCGCAGACCCACTGTTGTCACTAAGAACCATAACATTTCCTTGCAAAGATGGAAAATTTTCAATCGACTTTTCTAAGCATTCTTGCAAACACTTTTCCATCATTTCGAAATAAACAGGCTTAATAGGAGGTTTTACTTTTGGAGTATAACCCTTCTTCTGTTGAGGTGCCTTAACTATAGGATATTCAACCTTTGAAGCTTTTTTGCATTCTTCATAAGCTGAAATATAACGAAATGGGAATTGCTTACCATTCTTGACACCAGATAACAGCATAGAACAATACTTTTTCATATACTCAATACCAGGACTACTTTGAGCAAATCCTCGCATATTCCGAAGAGCTGCCATATGTGGCATACGACCATCCATGGCATCAAATGTTTCTACCCAGGATTTTCCTTGAGACCTATGTTTTTCCCAAGTAGTTGCTGAGTCATCTAATACCATTTTTCCATTTTTCATCAAAGGAGCCAAAACTTTTGTTTCTTCAACTACCTTCTTTGTAGGATGACTTATACGAGTCATGTCGATGATATCGCGTGAATATTTACCCGAATGATACTCCGTAAGTTCACGTAACCTATCCTCAAATGCGCGTTTCATGAAACTGGGAAACTTACTCTTGCTTCCGTGGAGTGATTTCCATGCATCCAAAATAGATTTCATATCACCAGGTAAAGGACAGCACTTCTTTACAATCTCTCGGAAAAATCTTGGATTTTTTTTGTTGTACTCTACACGTCCAGGATGAGCAGCGGCAATAGCTAAAAGCTGCGCCGGAGCCTTACGCATAAAGAATTCGTTTCTTGCTTTATCTGCTTCTACTAAAGTCGCAGCAAAGTCATAGTCTAGTGCATAAGAAGCTGCTCTGAAGAAAGCTTCTTGTCTAGACATTAAACAGTACTTAGGAAACATAACATGATCACCTAGTCGATCTAATATTTGTGCTTGGACGCGAGCACCATCATGTACCTCATCTTTTGCAGGCATATAGTAAGATGGTTCACCGAGAAATTGCGAACATAATGGAAGTCTTAGAGCTTGAATTGGATTGAACAGCTCATAGCATTCGGCTCCCATAAAGTTTTTGTGTGAATCTGAAGAAGTCATCGTGATATAATCAAATGTTTTGTGTTTATATCTTTTATATTACTCAATTGCAATGTGCTGGGTCGGCTTCATTTTTTTGTAAATTTTTTTTTAATAAAAGCCAAAAAAATGAACACACATTTCTGATGTAAATATATACAAGAACAAAAATAACTAAAGAAAAGATGTGACATTAAACAGAATTTTATTCAATTTTTGAATCGAATAAAATTCTGTATAAAGACTAATCAATATAACAATGTAAGAAGCGGTATATCCTGATACATCATTAATCTTATATATTATATAATCATCAGGATATAAACAAACTCTTACCAGTCTATTTTAAAGTAACTCTCTTAAAAACCCAACCATCATATAAAAACTCGTGCTACCTCGAAGCTGTTATTTTGGTTACATCAAATATATAAGATTACTTTTAAGAGAAGCGGTTAAAATAGATACATCATATATCAATATCAAAATATCTATTATGAAAGAGAAGCGGATATAGGGGTTACATCAATCATAAAAATTATTTATAAATTTATTGTTCGAGAGAACAATACCCCCAACCCCAATATGAAAACTCTCGACCATATCTTTTTTTTCTAACATTTCTTTAAGAAAGAAGTTACTAACAGTATTTATTATCAATTATGTCAAACGTTTTTTTTAACTGATTGCATTGAAGAATATAATGTTCATTCGAAATGTTTGTTTTATTATTATCTATTGAGTCTAAACAGTTAAAAAGTTTACTTTTACAAATTTTTGCATTTTCGTGTATGATTTGCTTGTTTAATTCGTTATAATATTTGAATATTATTTTTGAATATTTTGCTAAATCATCTACTTTGTTTAATTTTTTTAAATCAATTTCAGTACTAAACAAATCACTAGAAACAAACGATTGTAATGATTTCTTGAATATATCAATAGATGGGTTCTTTCTATATAATAACACAAACAACTCCGTTTCTAATTTTAATAAATTTTTATAAATAATAATACTTTTCTGAAGATTTGTATATTCTATCAAAAATTCAGATTTTGTTTGATTATACTCTGATTTCGGTAAATCGCGGATGCTTTCTAGAAATTTTGAAATATCGTTCAGTTCCATTTTATTCATTGTTATTAATACTATATATCACCATTTAACTTTAATTAATCAATATCTGGGCAATATTATTGCGCCCAAAAAAATGAATATATAACTTTTATATTTAGTTTATAACATCAAAATGACAACCATTGAAACAAGGAGTACTACCAAACGTAAAGCCGAAGATGAATTGTTTCAAAGTAAATTAAAGGAATTGAAAACGGAATCTACCCATAAATACAATGCAACGTGTCTAACATATAACGGATTCGTGTCAATATGGAATCAAAGGCATAATTATTATTGTTTGAAAAATGCTGAAAGGAATAGAAGTATTTACACTGTAAAAAAATTAAAAAGTATTTTAAAAGAACTCGGCGAAAAAGTATCAGGAAAGAAACTCGATTTAATTGTTAGAATCGAAACCAAATTTGAAAAAGATACTCGATTTGCAAAGGTAGATGCAAATAAATCAATTAACACTTTTAAAAATGAATTGCTAAAATATCAAGAATTTATCGATGATAATAGATTAAAAATGACAGATAATACATTAATAAAATATTGTGAAGAGTTGACAAAATTTTATAGGGACGTTACACAGTACCAATATTCTATGAACAAATGTCTACTTCTAGAAGAATTAGTAGCGCAACAAGTATCAGATTCATCGGATAATAGTAGTACCGATTCTGATAATGTTATGCCTCCTCTTGAATCTTATAATGCAGAGCACGAGGTCCGAACCGGAAGCGCGGCGAGCGGGAATATGACCTGGCGCCACCCCTCGCTCACGTACGACACGGTCGAGCCCGAATCGACCTCGCCGCCGCCGCGCCGTTGGGTGGAGGCCGTCACTCGCTCGCGCATTCGAGGAGCACCCGCGCCTCCTCACTGGGAAAGCGAATTACAGCGTCGGCGTCACGACGTGTGGAACGAAATCATGCGCGAAGAAAGCGAAGATGAACGTCGCCTTCGACAGCAACTAGCAACAGAACTAATAAATGAGTATTTGGGAGAGGAAATCGCTCTCACCGAAACCCCTGGTTCAGTTAATATGCTCAACGCCCTCCCGATTCGCCAAGTGCCGTCTCTTCTGCAGCAGCTTGCAAGAGCTGCTAGTGATGCACTCGTCTTCGATGCGCAAGACCAATCAGACATTCCCAGCAATTTATATGGACCTCAATTCAATCCTAGTATTGTTGCTAGACTAAACGATGCGCATTCTAGTGTTGTAAATACAAGAAATTTATTACAGACCAATCTTCAAAGAATACAGGATTTTGCTGTTGAAAATAATATTATAAATCCAAATGAAAGAATTCGAAGACAAGACCTTGAAAACGAAAATGGTGTAATGCCATCACATTTAAGACTACGTCGCTGGTTAGATGATGAACTAGCAAATACACCACCTGAACTACGTGATCTTGAGTTTCTAATGGACCAATATTATGAAAATCTTGATACATTAAACGAATTTATTAATGAACGAGATATTATTGTTTTAAACGCTACCTAAAAATAAAAGATTAAACTTATAATACAATGAATTCAGAACTTATACAATTTTTACCAGATGAAATTAAACAACATATATTAGGATATTATCCAATAATAGACCATGATAGAAAATTAATAAATGTTGGAATAAAAAATGTGTATTGCATTCATAGATTAATACAATTGTATGGTATTTATCATTTTCATATACCAGGAGATACTAATCTATATGCCCCGAATTATTTGAACGAACTTTCAGCATCGTGGGTGTATTCTGATTTATGTTTTTTTTTAAACGAATTAAAACCACTTAAGTTGGTTCTTAGTAATAATTTTATAAATTTTTTATCAAGATTACCATATCCATATGATGACATGGTTTCTTTATTGGATTTATCGTTTTTGGAAGATAGTTATCCAAATGATGAATTAATACTTGTATTATTCGCAAGTTATATGACTAAAATAGAATTAGACTCTTTTATTAATTATGTAAATGAAGTATATGACTTGAGTTCTATTACAAAAAATATAGATATATTTAATAAGTAATGAATAGATCTAACGATTCCGATAACGATTCTATCAATACTGAAATTTTAAGGTCTAGAATGTGGGATCGCGATGATGAACGTTCCGACACCGCATCAACAGTAACAGAACACGATACTGAGCACACATCACTCGTATCAACAACAGATACTGATGGTATTCACACAAACGAAACATCAGATACATCCACCCAATCACCAAATACACCGTCACCAAGTCAAACTCCAAATTTTGTACAACGAATAAGGCACGAAAATATACAAAGCACTGGTACTCAAAATAGTGGTATATTATTACCACCCGAATCTGCATTTAATGCTTTTTCGGAAGCAATGGCAACTGAATCACCACCAATTCCGTCACATGCACCATCACCAACATCTGGTATTGTGCCATTCCCACCCTCGACGACACGATTCCAATTAAGAAATGCACTACAAAGACATAATCTTGATGATGCTGCACAGCAAACACCCCAACAAGCTTTATCTCAACAGACAAGTCGTTCACCCCGTACAACTCCATCTGGTAGTCGTGATGGTGATACTGCCGCCGACATTCGCGAGGAGCTCGAGGCGACGCGCGAGATGGAGGAGGAGGCGACGCGCGTGCGGCTGGAGGCGGAGGAGCAACTCCAAGTCGCGCGCGACGCAGGCCTCCGACTTGAGCGTCGTGCGGCTGAACTCACCGCCGAACTCGAGTCGCTGCGCAACGAGGTCGCCGTCAGCGAGGCGAGGATTTTGTCGCGCGGCGAGGAGCGTGCGCTGCGCCGAGGCCTCGCGACGCACGCCGATATCACCGCGCTGCAACAGATGGACATACAATTCGATTGGGGTTCAGACTCAGACAGCATCGCATCGACGGCCAACACGCCGCCAGGCGCCATGATCTTCTCGCCCAGGGACGGCGCGCCTATACGTCGCCCAACGCCGCGTCGACAGTTTTCAACACCGTCTCCTCTAACCAGTAGACAACCACCTATTGTTAATAGGGGGAGAAGAGCCAGCACAGTTGACGAGGATGAAATAGTCGGGCCTTCATTATTTAATGTGGACACGCAATCAATGTCTGATCCGTTTTTAGGAATTCCAGCACCACCTGCAGTGGCGAGTTCAGCAATAGGAGTAGTTAATGTTGATGATACGGGTTATGTTATGCATGCGGAAGCAGATGAATATGAAGAAGCGCCTATTACACCGACCAATACACCACCACGTGGAGTTAGTAGACCTTCACCAATGCATTCCCCCGCTGGTACGCGCGCAAATATTATACCACCTATAAATAATAATTCATTCATTGGCTTTTATGGAGAAGTCTTTGAAAATAATACTACAGAGGATTATATCAGAATAAATAACATAGAAAATGAAACACCAATTGCAACTCATCTAAATAAATATAACTGGTTCGAGAACCCAGATGAAGAATTTGCCAGGCGGAATTATTGGATTCGCAGTGGTTTTCAATTTTCAGGATGTGGTAAGAGAATACTTTTTTATTCCTATAATAGTCAATACATTCATGATATTGATACACCACTGTACGATCGTATAGGTAGTGAAATAGCATCTAATTGGATTTATGATAGTAATATGATAGATACTTCTGGTAACTTAAAGAAAGAATTTGTATTAACAAAATCCATTTATGGAAAAGATCACAAAGGAAATAATATAATAGCTTCGCACTATTATGATACTAAAAACGAAAAAAATCTATTATATATTACAGATGAGCTTTCTATAACTATCAACTCTATTCCACAACGAAGAATGGAACAGGTTGCACCGGTCTATAAAATTCCCGATAATTTATTTCCTCATCCTACCAACACCGCTTGGGGACAACCACCAAGAATAGTAACGGATATTATGTTTTCAAATCAGCCAACTTTGTCATCTACCCACCGACGGGGCGCAAAATTTTTAAAGTTGCTTGTATCTTGGGACAATGGTGATATAATTATATATCGTTGTGATGGGATAGACAGCACTGCCCGGTCAAACCAATTCACTATAATTTCTAGTTTAATTGGCAATTATTCATTTCAAAACTTCGGTGGCTTGGTTAATGGTGGATTTAGTTTTAATAATAATTGGGTTGTTACGAAAGGAGTAATAAATAATGATAGAAATGCAGCTGAGCCCAGTATAATTGTTATTAGAGTTTGGAAATGTTACCCTGACGGAACAAATCCTCTTAACGTAAGAAACCCGGTTACAGGCGACGGAACTATGATCAGCTGGGATGATAATTGGTATAATAATTGGGAAATTAGATGGTTAAATGATACTTCTGTCCCAACATCACCAAAAACAGTAAAGAATTTTGGTGATGTTTCATTTTCTCCACGTGATGAAAACATATTATTAATTAGCTCAGCAAAATCCGGTACAAGCGGATTATCACCTTCAGTTTATCTTGTAAGAACACCACAGCTTAATAGAGATGAAATGCCCTCTACTGACCAACGCTTTGTATCAGTAACAGTGTCGGGATACTTATGGAAACATAATCCGTTTCTACTTACTACTGATTATGAAATACATGGCGCAAAATTTTCTTCAGATGGTGAATCTTTTTTTGTAATTTGTAATTCAGCTAGAGAGCTTTCTGTTGATATATATGATTTAAGAACTGTTGATACATATATGTCAGATCAAAGAAGTCTTAATGAAGAACTACGTCCAATATTTCGTAAACATTATGTTTTATTACATTATAGAAGAATTCATGATATTCAGTTAAGACCACCTGGGACGCAAGGTGCGCACCATCGTAGAGAAAGAACTGGATTTAACTCGCCTGTTCCTTCTCACAGATATCGTTCTATAACGCAGTCCAGAATAATACAACACCAAGATGCAATAGAACCACAAGATTTTTTTAATATACGTAAACACATTAGAGAAAATGATGATTTACAAATACCTACAATAAATTTTGATACTTTAATAAAGCCTATTATTTTCGAGACAATTGGCGATCCTGGTATTAGAAATGAACATTTAGAAACTATTCAATCTTTAGTAAGATTTTCTAATAAATTTGGAGGAATAATATGCGGCGATTTCGCTTTATATATTGCCGAAATGTCAATGGGAATTCTCGGGCGCTCATGGACGCCAGGTCCCTCGACGCGCAGAACGCTTCGGACACGTCCTTCTAATATACAATTAATGTTTATGATACCAGAAAAGCTAGAACATGAATTCTCGGTTAATGATACGAATATGCAAGATATTATAGATAGTTTCGTCAATTTTTTTGATAAAATTAAGCATCAGTTTACTAGATATCAACCAGATGCGCTGATGAAACGTCGTTTTTTAAACGAATATTGGGAAGATTGTGGTTATGCCCATATTAGTAATATTACAAATTTTGATTCGGAAAAATGTTTTTCTGCTTCTTTTATAAGTAAACATTCTAATAAAGATGAAAAATTGAACCTATTTATTAATACTGTAGAATTGATATTTATTTATAATCGATATGATTATCACGATTTAATTCAGAATTTGTACGAATGGAGAGCTTTGCATTGCTTTTTAAAACAAAATAACAATGACACTGACACAAGCGTTCATTTTTTAAACATAGGCGTTAAGAATGATATTAGAAAAGGTATATTAACATCTCATTCTAAAGAGATAGCAACACCACAGCCAAGACTCCCAGATGGCTGGCAGCCGAACCTGCCGAGGCTGCTCTCGAACATCGTGCCTATGCTCTCGGAAGAGCAGCGCCACGTGTTTAGGGAATTTGTGAAGGACCTGAAGGAGAAGCGGGACGCGGGCGAGATCTCCTCCCTGTCTGAGGCGCTGATGGAGCAGGTGCCATCAGTCGTCGGGGCGGACCTGTGGCAGCAGTGCATCGACATTCAGCGCAAGGAGGCACTATTGCAGCCTGTGGCTCCGGTCACGATCAAAATGCGCTTCCCCTATAAACATTTTTTAAATAATATAGATAAATCTTTCGAATTGATATTTAAAGGGTATTCACCACTAGATGTTAAGGATTTTATTGAACATCAAAAATTAGAGTTTTTTAAAAATATTAATAAAGGACATGAGCAATCACATCATCGTATTAAGAGTCTGAGATATAAAGTCGATAATTATGAAGAAATTGTAGAATTTGCTAAAAAACACAATCTTAATAAATATACTGAAAGGATTGCAAATAATGCAAGTATGAACACTGCGAATTACAACGCCGATGGGGGACAATTAATACTCTGCACACACTCAATTGAGAATAGTGATTTGCAAATATTAGGAGAACCGTTCAAAATTAGATATTTTAAATATAAGGATAGTGATCATCTTTACGGGATAAACATATGTAGAAATAATAATTGCAGAAAAATTGTAAGTAATCAAGATATAACATTCTGTACAAAATGTGGTTCGGAATTTTTTCCGGACGAATTTAGTACCAACACAACATTCTTGGATTTCTACATAGAAGTATTTCAAAAAATATGGGATAAGAACTATAATGAACAATACTACATTAAGCTAAAAAAATTAGAGGATATGACATCAATAGATACAAAATACGGATTAGAACAGAAAGGAATTTTATTAAACCAAAAATTCTTTTTGGATGAATTAAATGAATTGATGTTACACAGCGGTGATAACCCAACCAAACAATTCAAAAATGAATATAAATTTTATGAAGGTTTAACAAGACACAATTTTGATACTCACCCTCTAAAACTACAACAAACATTCGAAAATCGTCGAAAGACGCATCATTATAACGATACAAATGCACCACTTTTGTTATATTTACTAAAAAAACGTACTATGACAAGTGTTATCAACTCATTCATGGATACAACAAGTTATCGCGAACAATTTAATAAAGGCGAAGGAGAACATATGATTAACATATTTGAAAATCTCCTAAAAATAAATACTACCGAATGGGAGAATATGAGTTTTCAAAACATGATAAATAAAATAACAACACTCCAGAATGATGGAATAATTAACGACAAAACCATGGAGATCTTGCAAAGAATACCCTCATTCACACAAAATGCGAATATTCCAAATGTGTGGGAGCAGTTCAATATCTTAATGCATAAATCATATCTCAGAGGAAAATTCTGGGATATTATATCAGGTTTCGAAGAGACACAATTGCCGTACAATCTGTTCGACGATATCGCCGAAGCACGCACCACAGTTCCATTCAGTCCTTACAGCAAGCCGTTCGGCGAATTCGGCCATACTTTTCCCATAAATACTAAAGTACAAGCTATGTGGATAGGGAAGTGGTACAACGCCATAATTTGGCGGCATTTGATATGGGTAGTCGGGAGCGACCACCCCTCGTATGAAGTAAAGCTTTTTCCACATCCGCGCGGAGCCAACTTTACTGGAGGCGTTTTGGTGCGAAAAGAGTCTGAATTGCGTTATCCAGTGTATGGAGATACAAATGTGTATGAAGAAGAAGAAGAAGAAGAAGAAGAAGAACATGGATACTCTGAAACAAAGGAAGAAACTGAATTCTCTGAAACAAAGGAAGAAACTGAATTCTCTGAAACAAAGGAAGAAACTGAAT
>MDSV01223371.1_pt1 | contig 15843 bp, 27 predicted proteins | sample 810851 | NCBI WGS metagenome assembly MDSV01 (sample SAMN05326640, study PRJNA326480) | marine metagenome | isolation source: seawater | place: Atlantic Ocean: North East | collected 2012
ATGCTCATTGAAGACTTGTATAAAAGTGTAGAGAAGATGGAAGCCGTGTTAGAAAAGAACATGGAAAACAAAGTGAACATTCAGTTCTTACAGAAGCAAGTAGAAAAGATAGCAAAGGATATTGAGAAACTTAAAGACGCAGATAGAGATATCAAATATACCAACGGTAACGGAGGACACTAATGGTCGAGACTATTGTAGCATTATTAATGTTAGTAAACAATGAAATTAAAGAACATAGAATACAAGAGTCAATGGGTGTATGCCTAAGAGGAAAACGTACAGCCGAAAGACAATATTCAGAAGGTGTCAAGTATCAGTGTATCAAGTCTAAAGCAGAATTGGAAGAAAACATAGACGGAACTCTTTCAATCAAATCACTTATATTAGAATAATAGATAAATATTATTGAGGGTTAATTTTTTTAGGAGAGGGAAATAGTAGATCCTTTTACTGCAATCGCCGCCGCAACGTCGGCCTTTAACACCGTTAAGAGATTTGTCCAAGCCGGCCAAGACTTTGAAAACACAGTCGGGCAAATGGGCAAATGGTACACCGCTATATCAGATTTTAGAAAAGGACAACAGATGCATAAGAAGCCTCCGTTGTTCAAAAAAGTTTTCCAAGCAGGATCAGTAGAAGAAGAGGCATTACAATTACTAATGCATGAGAAAAAAATCATTGAACAAGAAAAAGAATTACAAACACTTTTAAACTTTCGTTATGGTTATGGAACCTGGGACGAACTAAAAGAAATGCGTCGTAAGATACGAGACCGAAGAGAAAAGGAAGTCTACAAGCAGGCCCAAATGCGTAAAGATTTTGTTGAAGCACTGCAAATAGGAACTGCGGTTTTATTCCTATTAGCCTTTGTAATAGGCTTATTATATTTTGCATTAGATTATAGAGGAATTTTATGATATATGTCTTTGTGGTTACTGCTTTATTATCTTGGACTGACGCACTTGCCGGAGCGAAAACTTACGGAGCAACAAAGCCGTACACTTATGATCAACAGATAAGACGTGGCGAAAGAGAACAGGTTAAGATGACCGTTGCACGTAGAGTATATATGGGACACATAGGTGACAACCTAGTGTGCATATATGTTGGTGCAGGTAAAAGTAGTGAAACAATCGTAACAGGAAAAGATGATAGATGCCCAGGGTCAATGATGGTGCCATATGCACCAGATCCTACGTATGATTGGAAAGACACTCTCAAGAAGATGCAAAAAGATTATTAACAACGGAGATAGATATGGGGTATAGTAAACAACTTATCGACCATTATGAAAATCCTAGGAACGTAGGTTCTATGGATAAAGAAGATAGTGACGTAGGCACAGGACTTGTGGGAGCACCTGCTTGTGGCGATGTTATGAAACTACAAATAAAAGTAAACAAGAAAGGATGTATTGATGACGCCAAGTTCAAAACGTTCGGCTGTGGCAGTGCTATTGCTAGTAGTTCTCTTGTTACTGAGTGGGTTAAAGGCAAAACACTGGGCGAAGCAAGGGAAATTAAGAATACAGAAATCGCAACAGAACTGGCTCTTCCACCCGTAAAAATACATTGCTCAGTACTGGCAGAAGATGCCATTAAAGCCGCTATTGATGATTATAAGAAAAAGAATGTAAAATGAACGTTCATGCCTTCCTATTAGTATTGTTGCTAGGTGACGTACAACAAGGAGGGCAACCAATGTACTTTAGAGACATTGATAGGTGCAATTATTTTGCTAGTCAGGTTGTTAAAAGATATGGCAACTATGGTTATAGTTCTTTGGTTCCAAAAGAACATAGAGCAACCGCTTACTGTAAGCCTGTTTATATAAAAGACAACAGTCCTAATTTGTATTAGATTTGTTTGATGTTCGCGGCAATAGTTCGGCCACGGAATTCTTCAAGTTGATATTCTAATTGAATACCTTCTAGTATATCCGTGATACCTGCTTTTTTAAATTGGGAAACGTGTACAAAGATATCTTTGCCACCTTTTTCTGGAGTGATAAATCCAAAACCTTTTACTGGATTATACCACTTTAGTTTTCCTTTTTCCATGTGTTATATACGCCCTAGTTCGTTTTTAGTAATAGTACTAATCATATTTATAAATTTTTTGGTAATTGTTACGGATATCATATTAAAAGAAAGGCGTTGTAAGAGTTACCATACAACGCCAATCTTATTCAAATTACATAGAGTTCTTTTTTTCTTGAATCTCTGCTCTTCTAGACTTTGCAAGTTTCCCCATTTCGCCTAATGCTTTTCTGGCTCTTGCCGCTGAGGCTTTCACGCCTTTTGTATCGAAAGATTCAGACTCTTTCAAGTAGTTCTCGTATGCCGCCGTGATTTGCTCATGAATTGATGACATATTTTTCTCCTGTTACTATTTTATATATGTTACGCCAAGTTGGTACTCTTTCGATTTGACTGTTCGAAAACGTCTTATTGTAACTATGTTCAATAAGGATTGGTTTAAGTCCATGCTTTAGTCCAACTAATGCATTTTCTGGCTTATCTTCAATCCACCAATGCCCTTGACCCATTTTGCTTAAAACTTCTTCCTTCCCGGAACCAGTTTCTAAAAAATGGATATCCTCAAAAGTGTCTTCACCAAAGACTTCTGCCAAATTCATTTTTCTTAATGCTTGACTATGCTGGTCTAAAGTTAAAGAAGTAATCGCAGTAAAGGTATATCCTTTTTCCTTTAATGCCTTCACTATTTCTACACTATCTTTATGTGGTTCTAAAAAACCAATCCATGCAGATCGATTAAAGATCTTTACTAACCATTCTGCTTTATCTTCTGGAATAGCATCTTTCTGGATATTTGTAACAAATCTAAGATGTGTTTTATACTCTTTATCACCGTCTTCCTTTACGATGAAACCCTCTAACGCCATCCATCTTTGGAAGGCAGTATCCCAATCAAGTAGAACTCCGTCTACATCTACTAAAATTTTTTGACTCATGTTTTGATCCCAGTGGTTGCTTCAATATATTGTTTGGCCATTGTGGTATGGGTTTTTGAAGAACAAACTACACTGGACTTAGGCATATGAATATCTGATAACGGATCCGCTGTCATCATGAATTGACCTAGGCCAATTCCTTTACCTGTGTTCATTAATGTTAAAGGTTTGTGTAAGCGATAACCTGTTTCGGTTACGTCATCAACTCTCGCTACAATCTCTTCTCCTGATTGTAGTTTGAATGATACCGTATCGCCTTTCTTGTGCGGAGTTTCAATTAACATATTTTATTGTTTCAGTCCTTCCATACCGTGGTCTTCAATGTACTTAACAAGTTCATTGTATCCCCCAACATACTTACCGTTAAGTATGATTTGCGGTACAGATCTTGGCTGTGGCATACCATTCGCTTCAAACTCTTCTAATAAAGTTTCTCTGCTTAGGTCTCTGCCTATTAACATTTCTTTGTATTCTATACCTGATGTCTTGAGCAAATGTTTTGCCTTATCACAATAGGTACACATTGGTTTTGAATATACTACGTTCATCATAATTATAATTTAAATCCTTTGAATGTATCTTTTTCTACGTCTTGTTTTACGCCCCCAATAATATATGACTCTACTTCTGTTTCTTGTGGAGCCACTTGTAATCCTGCTGAACTCAACCAATGTTGTGTCCAAGGTAAAGGATTAGTATTCACTGGTTGATCAAAGATAGGTTTGTATCCTAAGGCTTTTAATCTTCTGTTAGCAATGAATTCTACATACTGGCCTAAGATTTCTTCGTTCAATCCAATGATGGATCCATCTTTAAACAAATACTTTGCCCAAGCCTTTTCTTCTTCAACGCAGGTCTTCCACATAGTATAAACTTCTTCTTCACTTTCCTGTCCTAACTTTTGCATTTCAGGATCGTCGTTACCACGTAACCAATTTTTAAGAACGTGTGTAGATAAGTTTAAGTGTGTTGCCTCGTCTCGTGCAATTAATGAAATAATTTTTGCTGATCCTTCCATCATTTTACTTTCCGCAAATGCAAATGTACAAGCAAATGAAACATAAAATCTTAAACCTTCTAAGATGTTTACGTTCATCATTGCAAGGAATAATTTCTTTTTGACATCTGTCATTGATCCTTTGCCTTTGTAATGAAAGTTTTCTACTGCTTCTGTATAAGAATCATAATTTTTTGTAACTGAAATCGCACGTTTAATAATTTCGTCATCTTCTAAGATGTGATCCAATACTTCACTTGGATCAGGATAAACGTTTTTCATGATGTGTGTATATGAACGTGAATGAATAGTTTCAAAGAAATCCCAAGTCACAATACAACCTTCTAGTTCAGGTAATGATACCCAAGGTAGGAATGCAAGACTTGGCCCACGTCCTTGAACACTATCTAATAGTGTTTGATATTTTAAATTACTTGTAAAGATATGTTTTTGTTCAGGTCTGAACTGTTGATAGTCTGCCCTATCTTTTTGAAGACTTACTTCTTCAGGTCTCCAAAAGTAACCTAGCATAGTTTGATTAAGTTTATCAAACTCAGGAAACTTAAATGTATCATATCTCTGTGTATTCTGATCTTCACCAAAGAACATAGGTTGCTTTGTAAAGTCTACTTTATTTCTATTAAAGACAGTTTTCGCCATTTCTTACTCTTTCTATATCTCTACTTTCCTATACTATTATAAATTATTTCACGTAACTTGTCAATACTTAAATTGCACAGGCTTCGCATTCTTCGTCCAATTCCTTTTGAGAAGTTGGTTCAGGGTGTGGTGCTTCTTGCTCCAGCGGAGTACTTATCTCTTCTCTTAATTCTTCTACGTCTTCACCTTTAAAATCGTAGGTATTTTGATAGTAAGAAGTTTTCCAACCTAATTTGTATGTAGTTAATAAGTCTTTGAACATAACACTCATAGGTACTTCGTTATCTTCATATTGAGTAGGATTGTAACTCCAATTACCTGATATTGCTTGATCAAAGAACTTTTGAATCACAGCCATTACATTAATGTAACCTTCGTTGCCTGGCATTTCCCAAAGCAAGGTATAATAATTTTTTAAACTTTGAAACTGCGGAACAATTTGCTTAAGAGGCCCTTTTTTTGATTTCTTAATGGACAAGTACCCTCTAGGTGGTTCGACTCCGTTTGTGGCGTTCGACACAATGGAACTGCTCTCCGAAGGCATCTGTGCGGACAATGTCGAGTGCCGTAGACCGTGCTGTCGAATGTCATTGCGTAAAGTATCCCAATCATACTTTAACTTGATATTACAGACTTCATCCAAGTCTTTCTTATATGTGTCAATTGGTAGTATGCCATCACTGTATTTAGTGCGGTTAAAATAATCACAGGCACCTCTTTCTTTTGCAATTTTATTACTTGCTTTTAAAAGATAATATTGAAATGCTTCTGTAAGTTCATGTACCTTAGTTAATGCTTTTTTATCATTATATTTTACACCATGTCTTGCAAGAAAGTGTGCTAGTCCAATATAACCTATTCCCAAAGAACGTCTTGCTTTTGTAGATTTCTCAGCCGCCTCTACAGGATATTTTTGATAATCAATAATTTCTTCTAAGGCTCTTACTGCAAGTTCGCATAATTCTTCTAAGTCATCAAGTTCTTTTAGAACTCCAACGTTAATTGCACTTAAAATACATAAAGCAATTTCACCTTCGGGGTCATCTATGTGTTGCAAAGGTTTTGTTGGTAATGTAATTTCCTGACATAGGTTGCTCATGTAAACTGTATCTTTAAATGAACTATGTGTGTTTGCATGATCTACATTCATTAAGTATATACGTCCTGTCTCAGCACGTTCACGAAGCATATCACTAAACAATTCCATCGCAGGAACACTTTTCTTTCTTATGCTTGGATCCTTTTCATACTTTGTGTAAAGTTTTTCAAACTTTGCTTGATCACTAAAAAATGCTTCATATAATTCTGGTACTTGGTGTGGCGAGAATAAAGTTATGTCTTTACCTCCTAAGAATCTTTCGTACATTAATTTGTTTAACTGTATTGAATAATCTAGTTTACGAACTCTATTATCTTCTGTTCCTTTATTATTTTTTAGAACTAGTAAGTCTTGAATCTCATAATGCCAAAGTGGGAAATGGGTAGTAGCACTACCTCCACGTACTCCGTTCTGGGTACAACACCTAACAGTGGATTCAAACTTCTTTAGAAATGGAACAAGACCTGTGTGTGCTACTTCGCCACCTCTAATTTTAGAGTTGATTGCTCTAATACGTCCTGCGTTGATTCCTATGCCTGCCCTTTGAGCCGTATAACGTCCAATAGCCATATCGCTAGAAAAAATACTATTAAGGGTGTCATCACTATCAACAAGGACACACGAAGCAAATTGTCTAACAGGTGTACGTACACCGGCCATGACTGGCGTTGGGATATTGATTTTAAAAAGTGAGGTCGCATCATAGTATCTCCTTACGTAATACAATCTATCTTCTTTAGGATAGTTTGCAAATAATGTTGCCGCAATCATCATGTACATATATTGCGGTGGTTCAAAGATCTGTCCTGAAGATCTATCCTGTACAAGATACTTGTCTACAATTTGTCTTAATCCTGCATAGGTAAAGTTTTCATCTCTATTAAGTTTTATGTATTTGTCAAGGGATTCTAATTCATCTTCAGTGTAAAGGTCTAAAATTTGAGGATCATAAACACCACGATCGATGTTTAGTTTGATCATGTCATAGAAAGATTTGTGTTTGTATTCACCAAACACGTCTTTGTACACTCCATATAATAAAAGTCTTGCCGCAACATATTGATAGTTGGGTGCTTCTAATGAAATAAGATCATTTGCTGACCTAATAAGAATATCTTGGATCTCCCGTGTACTCATTCCATCGTAAAACTGAAGGTTTGAATTCATTTCAACTTGTGAAATACTAACCCCTGATAAACCTTCGCAGGCGAATTGAACTACTTTATGAATTTTATTAATATCTAATGGGAGTCTTTTACCATCTCGCTTTACTATGTGAATTCCTGAACCGTTTGACATCTATTACTTCCTTACTTTTTACTTTTACAATACCTCAAAAAAGTATTTAGTTTACCTGGGGCATCTTGAAAATACGTTGTGATACAAAATGCTTTGGTAGTCCTATATATACTTCCTCAATTATCGGGTTTATTAAATTGTTATCCACAGCCAGCAGATGATATGTGTCTTTACTTTTTGTGTCTACTGTATTATGTATCTCAAAACTGCTATTTGAAAAACGTTCAGTTAATTGGAGACTGTAACAGATTCCTAAAGTAATGCACATCTCAGAGTATAAATTTTTTTCTACTAGTTGCCATGGGTCTAACCAAGTTTTCTTATCCCAAGGATCTACATCTGTTTTGAACACTCGAGGGGCATTTTTATACAACACAATACAATCCTTGAACGGATCTTTGGATTTTTCTAGTGTTGATCTGAAGTCATGCCATTCTCGTAGCCGAGACTCATATCCGTTTTCAAACATTTACCTTACTATGTTTTTGAGTTGACTTTAAAATGTAAATATCCTTGATCACTTGTAGTAGAGTTTAACACCTGAATGGCCACTGTGTCAACCGTTGTGTCACCATTTACGTCAAGATAGTTTGCTCTAAACTGTAAATTGGTTTGGTTGCTGGCACTTCCACTATAAGTAAATTCATCATCAAGGGATACTGCGTTGTTGACGCTGTCAATGACAAGATTGATTACACCCATACGTTGTGCATCAATAACTGAACTTTTGTATGTGTATTCAATTGAGAATGATCTAGAAGCGTCACCTGGTAATCTAAATAATGTTACGTAACTTCCTGTTTGTATTATGTTTAGGTTATGTGTTGAACTATCAAATAAATCTATTTCACCTTCGGTTTCGCTTTTGTATGCAACACTTGTATAGTTTGCATCATACATCAATCTTCTTTTTCTTTCAAAGAAATCTTCGCTACTTGAATTACCTGCTTGACGTGTGTTGATAATTGTAAAGAAAGGAGTAGTGTCACCACCGCCCTCATTACCTACGTCAATAAACTTGTTACCTGTACTATGATTGAACTGACCATTCTGATACCATAAACCGTGTTGGTTGATGTATCTAAATAAACTGTTGCTTACATTATTTCTTGATGGACCTGTTGCCTGTGCTTGTGATCCTATGATTGTATCTTTACCATATACAATACCAAAGTCATTTGTTTCAAATGTACATTTGTCAAATAAATTATCATTACAGTCATCATCACTTTTTACTGCATAACTGAAACCTGTAACTTTAACATTTCTAAAAGTATTTTGCATTGTTCCTACTATGCTTGATAATGAAGACATTTTAATTCCTATTGCATCTGCTACTGTGGCACTGGTTGATACCCAAGGACCTTCAATGTTAATATCTTCAAATAAACTTTCTCTACACGTAACAAGATCAAGTCCTGTTTTCATTAGTGTGTTAATTTTTAATGTAACACCTTTTATTGTAATTTTTCTTGCTTGGTTGGCCAAAGAACTACCTGAGTCAGGTGCTGGTGTACCTGGAGTACTTAAACTGTTTACAGTTTTAAATATTGGAAACTCACCTGTTTGATGAATAATTGTTTTATCACTGCCTGCACCTATTAATGTTGCATGAGGTGGAATATGTATTGTATTTGTAATTGTGTAAGTACCAGGTTGTAATTCTAAAACAACTCTGCTTGGAACTGTACCTTTAGTAGAAGTATTAAGATATAGTTGGTCTACTGCTCTTTGTAATTGTGCAGTTTGATCTGTTCCATCGCCTAAGGCTCCAAATGATTGTACTGTTACAGTTTCATCTAATCTCTTTTGTAATGTTCTTGTAATAGGACTGGTTGCACTTGCACCTGTCTGTATTGAACTACCTGTTTTGTATGTGTATGTACTTGCTAATTCAAATAAGTTATCATGTTCTGTAATGATCTTTGAATTACCTACTGCTGGTGATCCTTCTGATACTGCGCCATTACCAATGTAAAGTTCTTGGGAATCAACTGCCCAACCTAGTTCACCGCCAGCAAGTTGAGGAATACCAGAGCCAACATTCTTTTGTCCTCTTCTAATTTGAATACGTGATATCTGTACTACTGCCATTTAATAACTCCTGATACATATATTTATGCGAACTTGTCGTAATACAGATATACCCTATCCCACCATTTAGATTCCCATTGTGCAAAATCTTCTTCTAAAAGGTCGAATTGCTGGTATTGAAAGTCTCTGCTACACATAAAAATATGTCCAGAACGTATATTAGTGTCGTATAATTCGTTGTGTGCTAGGGCATAAGCCGTTAACTGTAGGTAGTAATCGTCAACCCACTCTTTCTTTTTAGGCTTGTTTGTTTGCTTGAAATCCATGATTGCAGGCTTACCCTTATAAACACCTACAAGGTCAGTTGTACCTGCGTAAATTTTAGGGTGAAATAAATGTACTTCACTACCCCACATTTCGTCTATGTCAACTATTGCTTTTTCGCGTACAGTTTCAGCCATTTGATGAGCCTGTTTAGCATACGGATTAGATCCCGCAGTTGGCCATTCTCCTTTATCAATATAGTCTTCAAGGTATTTGTGCATTCGTGTACCAATGCCTGCGGCCTCTGTTGTAATTTCTTTTGCTTTTTCAGTTCCTACACGTTTACGCCAAGCAATTAAATGTGTTTTATCTTTTGTTGAATCTAAGATAGTTGTGACACTTGCTACTGCATTGCCGTCTGGACAAGCATATAATCGCTTTCCATCTATGTGTTGGCGTTTTAATTCTTTGTAATCAAACTTATTTGTGATTAAAGACAATGTGATCTCCTATTCGTATTCAAAGTCAACTATAAACGAACGTCTTTGTGTTGATGTAGGATAAACTCCGTGCCACACTCTACCATCTAACATTACCACTCCACCTGCTTGACTTAGATAGTGTCCTGGATGTTGATGTCCATTAGGTTCCGGCATAAGGGTAAACAAAACTCCGTCATACTTATTATCCTTTGAAGTTATGACATCGTCCATGTGTAGAACTACACTGAAAGTTTTGTAATCCATATCTCCGGTGTGTACGTGTATTCCTTGATAACCATTTTTATTATATGTGATTGTCCAAGCACGTATAACCTTAAGTTTTTCTATTGGTAATGTGAATGATTTAACTTTACTCAAAACCCAATCCAAATATTCCGGTTTAAGATCATCCCATTTGCTTGATGTCTTTTCACTTTCCAGGTCTATCTGTTCACCATTTGCAGTTGTGGTATTATCACTTATGTCCTTTCCATCTTGTTCAAATAATTTTTCAAACTTTTTATAGTCAGGATAGTGTGATGTGATAATCCATTGATTATTAACACTTTGAATGTTATCGTCTTCGTGTGTGTAGTTTAGTTTTCCCATTCTACTAGTATATACTAAAAACTGTAGAAAGTCAAGTTATAGATTGGCTTGAGTGGCTCTTTGAGCCATTTGGTCTATGTTACCTGTGTCCTCGGGTGGTACCTCTTTGTCAGCACCACCTTTGAACGTAATTCCTTCTGGATCAAATTTATCAACAAAGTTTTTGATTGCAGGTACAGTATCGTAAACATTTTTGAATGTTTCAATATCAAACTGCTCTGAGCCTAAGTTAGCCATTTCTTGATTTAGATCGTCCCAAGACATTGTTTCTTCGCCTGCTTGTGAGTGCATACGGAGAATTCTGATGAGGTTAGGTGTTGATGATTCTAAGACTTTTTTTTTGAGTCGGCCAGAATATTTCCAAGTCTTCGTGAACGTTCTACACTTTCACGTTTACCTCGGCCTGCTTCTTCTTCCCCACCGACTGCAGGTTCGCTTGTTGCAAATTCATCTTCAGTTCCAGCCTCTGCCTCTGCGCCTGCTTCAGCATCTACTGTTGGCTCCATTTCTGGTTCTTCTGCCGGAGCCTCGTCTCCCATCTGTGCGGGAGCACCTTCGCCTGTTACAATGGCTACGCCACCTGTAAGTGCGTCTCTAGTTTGCTCTAATGTTGTGAATAAAGTTTCTAATGCTGGTTTCACTGAACCGATGAATTGTTCTGATTGTTCAGAACCCATTTCGTCTCTAATTTTGTCGCCTATTTCTAGCATTGCTTCTGTTTGCATTTCTGCTGTGTCTTCCATCCAGCCTGTTACTCTGTCTACCATATCCTTTGCGGCCATAACAAGTGTTGCTTCTTCTTCAGCGCCTTCTTTTACTGCCTCTGGTTCTGCTATGTTTTCGCCTGCTTCTGATCTTTCTTTTATCTCAGCATTAATAATATCTAAAAATAGTTTGTTTTTTTGATACTCATCAGTATGAACTGCATCAAAACTTTCGTTAGTTTCGATGTCACTAATTTTAGTTCTTAACTTATTGCTAGTATCTTGTAATTTTTCTAATGTAAATGCTTCAAGATTGATACGTTCGCCAAACTTTTTAGTCAGACTTTCGTTCAATGTCTTAGCAGTAATAGGTTGTGATATTTGACTAATTTTCATTGTTCATCCTAACTTGTAACTATATTTATTTATCATAAATGAATAATTCAATGGAGTACTTGATTTGCATTGCCTTATCATTTGCTATTTCAAACCGTGTAAATGCGGCATCTCTGCGGGTATCATCGCTTGTATTCTCTATTGTATGCTTGTAAAAGACGGCGTCATTGTAATATTTGCCTAGATCTTCGTCCAATTTGCGTATCTCACTTATTTTGTCTGGTTCGTTATTAACAATTACTTTTGCTATGGCTACTGCTCCAGTCTTGCTGAAAGTTGTAGCAATTATTTTATTTGTGTTAAGATCAAATATTCTATACCCGTTTCTGTGCCTACGTATTATAATGTGTTTGAGTCTTATACTATTGCCTTTTGCATAAGGTATGGCAATATCGATTTGGGAATCGACAAGGTCTTTGAGTGCTTGTATTAATTCTTTACTGTACGGGGTCATTAGCCATTACCAAAACTGTATCGTTATCTACTCTTTTACTTACTAATGCTTTGCGTATCAATGCTTCAATTACGAATTGCTCTCTATCAGTGTAGGATAAAAATGGTTTTGGTTCTGACATTCTTTTAAGAAGTTCAGTCTCTTCGTTGTTAGTATGGATATCAAAGTGTTTCAATAACTCGTTAATTTTCATACTATTGTTGTCCTGTTGCTATTTGTTTTAGAATAGGCTCTAAGTCTTTTTTATTATGGACAGTTGCTATTGGTTGTCCTGGTTTTGGATTCTGTTTAGGTTTAAGTGTTATTTCTTTACCTTGTGCTTTTTGTATTTCAAACTCTTCTTCGCTACCATCCTGTGTTGGCATAGGAATAGTTGTTCCTGGTTTTAATAATTTATTCATTGCCTGGCCAGCCGCTTTTTGTTGTATCTTATTAAGTACTTTATTCTTAACTGCACCTGCACCTTTCTTAGCCATATTACCTGCCATCTTGCCAACGGCTTTAGCACCTTTGGCTAATCCTTTACCTATTCCTTTTGCGGCCTGTGTACCCATCTTTGCTCCAACTCTACCTGCCGCCATAGCACCTTTGGCCACTGCACCACCAATGGCTCCTAGTACTGCTGGTAGGGCCTCATCTATCTGTTCATCAGTCATGTGTGGATACTGTTCTTTGATCTTTAAACGGATATCTTCTTCGGTAAGTTGAAACTCATTAAATCTCATTATCTTCTTCTCGCTTTTCTTTTCTTAGGCTTGTACCTATTTATTGTTAAAGAATTACGTTTGTTAATTTTTGCAAGTCTTTTACTAAATGCGCCAGCACGTTTAGTTCTTTGCGACTTGATGTTCATGTTACGTCCATACTTGTATTTTGCTTTTCTAATGTTAATAGAACTTGAAACTCTTTTAGGTTGATTACAAGTTGTTGGACTTGAAACAATACGTCCTTTTCTAGAACCAGCAGTGCATCTATATCTTCTTACAAGTCCGCCTTTACCTTTAGACCAAATACCAACTGCACCTTCTATGATCTCACTAATAATCATCTTCTTCTAGTGCTCCTTGGTGCTCTTCTGCTACCTGCCTTATTTAATGCCGCTACTCTACGTGATGCTGGATTGGTACGTTTTGTTCTACGTGCCTTACGTGCCATTCTTGATCCTAATCTTGCTCTAGTTCTTTTAAGTCTGATCCTAGCCTTGACATTAGGGGCCGCAAAACATTGTCCTATGTTTGATACAATTCTATTCTTTCTTATGCCAGAGGTACATCTATACTTACGGACAACCTTGTTTCCAGACTTTGCCCATATTCGCTTTTCTAATATTGCTGATACGATTTCATTTACTAGCATAACACTAGTATTTATATGATTTGATGTTAACCTAGATTAAGTAGGATTACTACGATCGTGGAGAGCAAACCAGCAACAATAGTTCCTGTTGCACCTATGATTACTTTGATCATTGACTTATTGCCGTTAGTAATGTCTGAGTGGATATGTTCTACTTTTGTCTCAATTTTAGACAGTCGTAGTTCTAAATTGTTATATCTCTGCTCACACAAATCAACGTGTGCTTCTAAGTTTTCTCTTTCTAAACTAGTGGCTCTTGCCATCTCTATCTCTCCATACCATTTGTTCTCTGGGTAGGGGCCTTTATACTTTGCCTGCTTCGGATGTAAAGTTTGCCTAAATGTTATTTCTCTATAACAATATTATTTACCGTATTACCCTGCTATATTATCTACTCGGTTAAACACGATATTAGTACTTACTTCGTCTTTAGTTCTGAATGCACTAGTATTTATCACTATGCTTTCGTTCAAATTCTTTATAATAGGTACCAAGTCAAAGTCTTCTTTTATTGCGTCTATATCCAAGCCTGCAACCGCAGTTTCAAGTCTAAACATAAAGGTCCAAACATTGTGCATACCTTTATATTCGCTACCAAACCCATCTTCTTCTGTAAGTTCTTTGCGAGTCAAAACAGGACTAGCATCATAATAAGGATTAAATCTTAATGAAAGTGTTTGGAAGAATGTGTTAAAATTTGCCTGTTCTAAAACCAATATCTTATCAGGACAATTATGTTTATTCCTCTTTGTTTCTGTAATGTCTACTAGTGTCTTGACTTCTACGTTCATAGCAATACTTATAGTGATAAAAAAAGGGCCCGAATAAATCCGAGCCCTTTTAAGTTTAGTAGTGTAACTACTCTTTCTTTACAGTTTATTATGCAACTGTTAAAGAAGCCGCCGCACCTACTGTTGCGCCTGAGAAGTCATAGTTGTTTGGACCTGCAGTTGAACCTAATGCTCTGATTCTTGCCTGCATAGATGCCGCGTCAACACCATGACCATCACAAACTACTGATACAGTACCGTCTGTGCCTGTTGAGTAGTACATTAATGGTTGAACTTCTTGAAGTAAAAGTTCCATTGCTTCTTTAGCCCCATCGTCTTCTGCCGCCAATGATGCACCAGCGTCGATGATGAATGCTTTTAGTTGTGCTACGGAATAGACTGTTCCTTGTGCGAACTGTCCGAAACCGTTTACTCTTGTTATACCTGCCATTTTTCTCTCCTATTTTCTCTTAAATGACGCACCGCTACTCTGCGATGTGTTTACAAATATATTTAGTCTATTTTGGTAAAGAAGTTACTTTTGGCTTTGTTTTGCACGTTTTTCTAGTGCTCTTAACATAGAAATGAACGCAGGACCGCCTTTTACTATATTATCTATAGTTTTAATTGCAGGAAAGTATGCTCTTACGAACTGTGGCGGAATACTTTTGCCTTGCACTGCTAATTGTATAAACTTTTGTGCTAACAATAAATTAGGTGCACCAACTAGGTATCTATAAAATGCTAATTGTTTTTGATCAATTGGTAAGTCAGGCATTGACACAGTTGGTTCTGTATCCTTAACACTTCTAGTTTCATAATCTTTTAATGCCGAAAGTTTTTCTAGATGTTCTATAATGTCACTTGATCTTAATTTGGCTCTTGATGCTAACAATAATCTTGTAACAGTTTTTTGTTTTTCATTTGTGCTTAATCTGTTAAAATTAAAAATGTTTCTACGAACTGCCTTGTAATCAGAATTGCTAATACGTAATGCAGTTTCAAGTCTCATGAATACATTTTGATCATCCATGTTAGGTGCAAGTCCTTGTGATAATCTTGTAACGTATCTATTGAAGTTCATTAAAGGCATTGTGGTTTGTTTACGCAAACCAATTGCACCTTTTGGATCTTTAAGTTTCTTCAACACATCTTCACTTCCATTTATAAAATAAACAAAGTTGTATAAGTCTGTGCCGTTCATTCTAAAGTGTTTGTAGGAGTCATATCCGCTTGTTGATTTTGCATATCCATGAGCCGTAGGAGCAGTCTGCGGAAAGCGTCTAAGCAATTCCAACACGAGCATCGTTAGGTAGGCACGTTCACAACAATCTGTGTACGTTAGTACCTTTAGATTACTACTATTGCGAGTCATCCTCGCTTCGTATATCTCTTGGATAAACTCCATTACCTTAATCCTTATGCGTAGGCGCTTTGTTCTCTACCCTTTGGTGCATACATTTTAAGAAAAATGTCCTTCATCTCTGTAGGAGACTTACCTTTTAGTAACGCACCTAATGTTTCACTGTTTTGTACATCTTTTGTAAACTGACGTTTCTTTTGTATGTCATAGTTTGCAGTTAAAAACATTTTTATTGCACTTGCTTGATCAGGTGTAATAGGGTGTTCCTTACCATCATCTGCTTTTACACTTTTAATTGGATTTGGATTACCTCTTGAGTCTATCACTTTACCCACTTGTATAATCATTGGTGTTTGTTTAAATTCAGGATCCATTCCTGC
>MDSV01229396.1_pt1 | contig 15842 bp, 16 predicted proteins | sample 810851 | NCBI WGS metagenome assembly MDSV01 (sample SAMN05326640, study PRJNA326480) | marine metagenome | isolation source: seawater | place: Atlantic Ocean: North East | collected 2012
AAATATTATTACATTTTTCATTTTATTCTATTTTATGAATTTCAAATTCTTTAAATTTTTGTAAAAAAAATTCTGGAATATCCGCAAGAGGATTTAATTCTGTATTATTATATTTTATTGATAATTGTTTAATCTTTGCTTTGTAATCTCTTTCCAAATTTAAATTTTTTGATATTTTTTTATAAATTACTCTATTACACATTTCATCAACTGCATTTAAAATATCTAATTCATTATTATTTTCCCAAAATAATCCTTTTTGTTTCAAATTGCCTTCCACGTCTGATAGAGCAATTGAATTTGGTAAATCAAAATGTGTGGAAAAATCTTTAACTTTTCCATCTGTATTTTTTAGAATTCTAGGTAAATATAAATCAGTATTGTTTAATGCAAAGTAATTATGAGTAAATAAACAATTTGTCATCAAAACAGGTGTGCCAAACATATGATTTAAAGCCCAAAAACCTGAAGAGGTACCAATTAAAAATTTACATGTAGCAGCTAGAAAAATATCCATTTTTTGAGACTTATATTTTGAATGAGCATAATCAATTAAATTTTTTATTTTTGGAAGTTTTGGCATATTACTATCTCCTACCCTAATAACATAACCTCCTTTTTTTATAATTGACTCTATACTTATAATATAATCATTTATATTTGCATTTCGGTGAGTTTGTCTTGTAAAGTCATTATAAGTAGATCCGTCTCTTACATGCAACAATACATACCAAGCACTTTTAGGTATTTTTAATTTTTCTAAAGTATCTAATCCATGGTTATTATCTGATTCAAAAATATTACATACTCTATTAAAGTTATTCTTAATAGAATAAGAATTAATTATATTCATTGACTCATAGATCGAGGAATTATTATTATTTCTTAAAGGGAAGTAATGCCCCATAGGAACAGTTAAAAAATAAGATAAAGATCTATTAAAGTAATTATTATTTTTAATTGTCAAACTATCTTTAAAATATTTATATAGATCTATATTTTTAATTTTTTCACCCTTATTTAATAAAACAAATGTTTGCTTTTTTTCAACAAAATTCAATTCTTTAGCTAAAAACCAATAATAAACCCATAATATATTTCCAAAACTACCATTAAATCCAAAAGATGGCATAAATTCATAATTTAAATCTTTTAGATAAAATTTTTTAATTAGTTTTTGTCTTATACTTTCACTCTGATTATAATTTTTAAGATAATCAGGTAACCCTAAACCGTATGAAAAGTTACCAAGTGTGAAATATAAAATATGATTGTTAGGATACAGTCTTAATATTTTTTTTAAATTATTTAAAATTATATTTAAATTATTATAATTCTTTTCAATAGCTGTAAAAGATACAATTTTAATATTACATCTTCTGAAGAATAAATAATTATAGATTATAAATTTTAAAAGGAAAATTAATCTTTTAATCATAAAAAAATTTTTAAAAATAAATAAATTCGTAATCACCCTCATATTTGCATAATGAAAATATATCTAGCCAATCTTGCTTACTATAAAAAGCATTACATGTTAATGCCCAGCATTGTAAATTAAACAATTCTTCTTCTGTTCTGTAGGACTCAATCATAATATAAGATTTTTTCGAAATTCTAGAAATTTCTTTAATAGAATTTAACAAGGGTGTAAAATTTAAATTATGTAAAGTTGCCAAAGAAAAAACTAAGTCAAATTGATTATTTTGAAATTTTGTTTTGTTTGCTGCATTATGAACAAATAATTTGTTACTTATTTCTTCTTTAGAGTTTTTGATTGCATATTCAGAAATATCGAATCCGTATATTTCTATATTTGGTAATATCTTAGTAATTTCATAGAGTAGAAAACCCTTTCCACACCCTACATCTAAAATTTTTGATTCATTATTTAAATTGTAATCTTTAATAAATGATTTAGCCACATCTTCCCAATAACCATCTATATATTTGTGACCTCCATAACCAAACTTCCTATCACCATCCCAAAAGTCGTAACTAAATTGCCTTGCAATTTTCATACATTCAACTTTATTATTATTCATTCTACCAATGTGATCTCTTTTTGTCTTCATATGGTTTTTTTGAACATAAAATTTTTCATAAGTACTCATAAAAAGCTAATAATTCCAAATAGATTGATTACTTATAATAACTTTTTTAAGACGCCATAGAGTTTCTATTTTTTCAAAATCTTCTTTTTTTTTTACAACAATATTTTCTAAAGCAAAAAACATCTTTTTTTTTAATTTAATCATTTTATTACAAAATTTTTTTCTTTTTAAATTATCACTAGGCAGTTGATATAAAGAATATAAAACAATACCATTTACATTATTTATTTCATCAAAAAGACCTTCTAAAATATAAACTGAATTGGTAATAGAATATTCAACTGCGCTTAGCATATAATGTAAATTATTATTTTTACAATAATTACGAATATAGAGATTTTGAACATTTTGAGGTATTTTCTGTCCACAAAAATCACTGCTAAAAATATAACCTCTAACTTTTTGCATCTTCTATTATTTGTCTATATTTTAAACCATCAATCGTAGCCGGTCTTAGTTTAAAAGGTTGAAAAAACTCTCCAATCTCTTTTTGGTAATAAGGACTAAAAACACTTTTAAATCTACAATTCATTGACCATCTTGTTTCATTTTCTGAATTTACAATGTTACCATGTAATAAATTTTGATTAAATAAAAGTAAATTACCTTTCTTTATATTTAGCCAAATTAAGTCTTTTTTAACTTTTTTGTATATAGAGTTATTATTACCTTTAAATTTTTTATTAACCATTTGTTTAAAAATTATGTCATTTTTTTTCTTAGGTAAAATATACATAGATTTTGAATTATAACAGTTCACAAATGGTAACCATCCAACAACTTCAAAAGGGGAATCGCCCGACCAAGTATCAGTATGAATATGCAATAATGAACTATTATCTTTTGGTATTTGGATGCTTAGATTTACTCTCCTTTGCATCATAATTTCATTACCAACAATTATATCTAAATATTCTTGAAATATATTGTAATAAAGATCTCTTAATGAATTAAGATTTATCATCTTATTTATTATTTCAAGCCTTAACTTATTTAATAAATTTAAAGATATATATTTATGAAAATTATCAAAAGTAAAATCTGAATTTATTTTTATTTTATTTGCACTTAATGTTGAATGAATAATCTTTAGGATACTTTTTTCCATTTTATTAAATGAATAAAGGTTTTTAATAGGTAATATAACATATCCATTTTTTAAATAATCATTTGATATTTTATTAACACTATTAACAGTAGTTTTTTTCATATTTAAAATGGTCCAGTAAAACTATTATCTGGGGTATCATTAAAGTTTTTATCTTTTTTAGCATAGAATTTTATTTTTTTATTTAATAATAATAGAGATTCATTTACTATATTTTCTACAGATGTATAAGAAAACTGAGCCAAGTATCTAGTACTAGGAATTGGTGAATTAGATAATCCAAGTCTCTTGATTTTAAATTTATATTTTTTTGATAAATTTTCAGATATTATTGAAATAATTTCTGCACTAATACCATACGTTAACCATCCATTATCTAAAATAAGTATTTTTTTGGTTTTTAAAGCTGTATTTACAATAGTTTTATTATCCAAGGGCCTTAGTGATCTTAAATCTATTATTTCACAATCTATTCCATAATTTTTAAGAATAACCGATGCTTTTAGAGCCTCAGTAACCATAAAAGAATTTGATATTATACTTAAATTTGTACCTTTTTTTATAATATTAGCATTACCTATTTTTATTCTATAATTTTTTTTTGGGACAAAGCTGGTATAATTGTGAAGCCATCTATGTTCATAAAAAATAACAGGATTGTTATCAGAAATAGCTTCTAGCAAAAGGCCTTTGGCATCATAGGCATTGGAAGGTGTTACAACTTTAAGACCAGGTATTGAAGAGAATATGTTTTCTAAACTTTGTGAATGTTGAGGTCCTTGCCCCCAACCTCTTCCAACAATTAGTCTTATAACTAGTGGCATTTTAGTTTTTCCAGCACTCATATATAACCATTTAGCCGCTTGATTAATTATTTGCTCGATTGACAATAGAGAAAATTCCACCCTTTGATGAGTTATGATTGGCCTATATCCATTAATTGCTGCGCCAATAGCAAATCCAGTCATTGAATTTTCTGAAGTTGGCATATCAAAAACTCTATTTTTTCCATATTTTTCATATAGCCCAATAGTTGTTCCAAAAATCCCTTTAGGATCATCAACTCCTAAAGCCATTAATAAAACTGAAGGATTTTTACTCATAGAAATATCAATGGCTTCATTTATAGCTTTGCTAAAAGTTAAAAGTCTCTTTTTTTTAGGCATATATATCTTTCATTAATTCATTCTTTTTTGGAAAAGGGCTATTTTTTGCCTTAGTAAAAGATTTGTTTATTTTTATTATAATTTCTTTTTGATAATTTTTTATCTCTGCTTCGTTACAAATTTTATTTCTTATTAAATGTTTTTTAGCAAGTAAAATTGGACATTTACTTTTCCAATATAAAACTTCTTTTTTATCTCGATAGTTTAGATGATCATCACTATTTGGCCCGCAGTGTTCTAAATGTCTATAGGTATCAAGTTCAAGAAGAAATGGTGAATTATTTTTCTTTATATAGCCAATAGCTTTTTTTGCATTATAATATGTTTTAATTATATCATTTCCAAAATATTTTTTAGATTCAACTCCTAAACTTTTTGAAATTTTACATATTTTTCTATTTTTTGATTGTCTCTTATTCAAATGCGAATAAACAGAATATAAGTTATTTTCACAAACAAATAATATTTTTAATCCATGTAATGCAGCAAAATCTAAGCTTTCTTGAAAAACACCTTCTTCTGTCGCACCATCTCCAAAAAAAACACATGTTATTTTATTATTTTTTTTTAGTTTATTACTCCAAGCAACTCCCACGGCAATTGGTAAAGTGCTTCCTACTATTGGAACTGCAGCTACTATACCTGCATCAATATCTATTAAATGCATAGATCCTCCTTTTCCTTTAGCACAACCTATTTCTTTACCGTATAATTCGCCAATCATTGCATCTAATGAGCCGCCTTTAGCTAAATAATGCGCATGGGACCTATGAGCACTCAAAACTTGATCAGTGATTTTTAAATTTTCACAAATACCTACAGCGACAGCCTCCTGTCCAATTGATAAATGAACAGGACATCTCATTTCTTGTTCAGAATATTTAGATGAAATCATATTTTCAACCTCTCTTATAAAAAGCATTTTTTTATAAAGATCTATATATTGTTTATTATTTGTCATATTTACCTAAAAAAATTATTTATTGTATTTGCAACATATAAAAGTTGTTTTTTGGTTAAGCTTTCATTTATTGGTAGACTAATAATTTTTTTAGCCTGTTTTTCAGTTTCTACAAAACTACCTTTTTTATGATTAAATTTACTAGAAGCTTTTTGAAGATGTATTGGTATGGGATAATGTATTGATGTTTGAATACTTTTTTTTAATAAATATTTTATTAATTTTTCTCTATTATTAACCTGAACAACAAATGTATGGTAAGTATTAAATTCTTTCGATTTTTCAGGAGGTATGAAAACATGTTCAGTATTAATATTATCAAAATATATTTTTGCGTTTTGTCTTCTAATATTAATAATTTTATCTAATTTTTTTAACCTATAATTAAGAATAGCAGCTTGTAAGTTATCCATTCTAGAAACATAACCAAAATTTTTTATTTTATTCCTATTGGTCATTCCATGATTTCTTAAGTCTTTGATTAAATTAGCTATTTTTGTATCATTCGTAACAAGGTATCCTGAGTCACCAATAGCATTTAAATTCTTTAAGGGGTGGGCTGAAAAACATCCAATTTTTGAAAATGTCCCTGAAAATTTTCCATTAAATTTTGATCCTATTGATTGTGCGGCATCTTCAACTATTGGTATAGAATATTTTTTTGAAATATTAAGGATTTTATCCATATCACATACTCTGCCAGTTAAATGAACTGGCATTATTGCTTTAGTTTTTTTTGTGATTTTTTTTTCAATTAACTCTGGGTTAATATTTTGATCAGGCAAAACATCTACAAATACAGGCTTTGCACCTAAGTGCACTATGCTCGCAGTAGAAGCAATAAAAGAATTTGGAACAGTTATTACTTCGTCATCTCTTTTAACACCCAGACAATACAAAGAAAAAGTTAGCGCATCAGTACCACTGTTTAAAGCTACACAATTTTTAACATTTATTTTTTTTTTTATATTATTTTCAAATTTTATAATTTCTTCACCACCAACATAATTACCAGTAGATAAGACTCTATCAATAATTTTTAATAAATCTTTTTTTTCATGTTGCCACTGTTTACCTATGTCTACGTATGGAACTTTAAATTTCTTTTTCATAGAAATCTTTAACTGTCTTAATAATAAATTTCAGTTCTTTTTTTGTTAAATGCTGATCACAGGGAAAGGTAATTATTTTTTTTGTATGATTATCTGTTACTGGGAAATCTCCTTTTTTGTGTTTTAAAAATTTTAATGCTGGTTGTCTGTATATTGGAATGGGATAATGTATCTTAGCTTCAATACCTTTTTTTTGACAATATTTTAAGAGTTTATTTCTATGATTAGCAAAAATAATATACAGATGATAAACTAATCTAAAATTTTTTGGTCTAGGTGGAATAGAAATTTGATTAATTTTTTTTAATTCAGAGTCTAGAAATTTGGCATTTTTAATTCTTTGGTCGGCAATCCATTTTGCTTTTGGTAAAATCCAGTTTCCAACAACTGCTTGTATAGTATCTAATCTTGAGTTGTATCCAAGAATTGAAACATTATCTCTGTCTTTCAGGCCATGATTTCTTAAAAGTTTTATTTTTTCATAAATATTTTTTTTATTTGTTACCACTATCCCTCCATCTGACCATACGTTTATATTTTTCAATGGATGTAAAGAAAATGCAGCTGTATCACCCCATAAACCAGCATTTTTGCCATTAATACTTCCAAGTATTGATTGGCATGCGTCTTCTATAATTATGAGTTTATATTTTTTTGCAATTTTATTTATTATTGGCATATTAGACATGTAACCAGTAAAATGAACTGGAACAATTGCTTTGGTTTTTTTTGTAATTTTTTCTTCTATTTTTTTTGGATTGATGCAAAAAGTATCATCACAATCAACAAATATTGGAATTGCTCCTATTTCACAAATAGCGCCAACCGTAGCAACAAAAGTATTGGCAGCAGTAATTATTTCATCACCATATTTAATTCCCATTGCTTTTAATGAAATCTTAATAGCATCAGTTCCTGAATTTACCCCTAGAGCATATTTAGTGCCAATTAATTTTGAGAAATCTTTTTCAAATCTCTCTAATGGTTTACCAAGGGTAAAATCACCAGTTTTTACAAATTTTTTTAAATTACTCCAAAGATCTTCTGCTTTAGAGAATTGTTGGGGTAAATATGAATATCTAACTTTCATTTATTTTAATTTTACTGATTGCATCTTTTTTATATTGAAAAAATTATCATTTGTAAAAGTATTGATTAACATTTTTTTTTCAAATGCATTCTTTAAGTCTCGAATGGCATCGTTAACTGTAAATTGAGGTTTAAAATTTAATAATTGGTAAATTTTATCAGAAGAGATGTGATAAGAACGATTATCATCTGAACTTTCATAATTCATTACAACATCATCGCCAATTATACCTTTTACATTATATGCAATTTGTTCCACTGTCTGATTCTCGAATCCAATATTAAACTCTTCTGCATTAACTATTTTTTGATCTGCTTCTATTAGTAATAAATAGGCATTAGTCATATCTTCAATATGTATATTTGGTCTGAGCTGTTTACCTCCAAAAATTTTTAAAGCTCTTTTATGATATGCTAAATTAGATAAAATATTTACAACAACATCAAGTCTTTGTCTTGGAGCATAACCACATACAGTCGCAGGTCTTGCAGTGATAGTTATGAAGTCATTAGTTGAAAAATCCTTTAAAATTTTTTCACACTCAGCTTTAAATTTTGAATAATCTGTTAATGGCTCAAGTTTCATTGACTCAACAACATTTTTCTCATCTTTAACTCCATAAACACTTGATGAAGAGGCATAAATAAATCTTTTTACACCATTATTTTTTGATATTTCAACCATAGGTTTAAAACAATCTAAATTTATAGACTTGCCTAATTCAGGATTTAATTCAAAACTAGGATCATTAGAAATGCATGCTAAATGGATTACAGTATCGATTTTTTTTGTTAAATCATTAAATAAATTTAAATCTCTTATATCTCCTTCAATACATTTTAAATTTTTATGACTGTCTAATATATTTTTACCATAAATAAACAAATCTAATACTGTAACGTTATAATTTTTATTAAGAAGCTTGGGTATAAGGGATGATCCAACATATCCACCTCCACCTGTTACTAATATGTTTTTATTCATATCTATTTAAGCATGTGATCTACTTCTTTTAGCATTTGTTTTTTATTAACTGAAATACTATTACCAATAGACTCTACTGATTGGGCTGCGGCTATTGATCCAAGAAATAAAGACATATTAATATCAAGATTAAATTTCAAACATAAAGATATTAATGATAGCATAGCATCACCTGACCCAATCTTATCTATTACTTTATTTGCAAAAGCAGGACATTCAAAAAATAATTTAGATTTACTATTGTAGTGTATTGCTCCAATTTTACCTCTAGTTACAATTACATTTTCTATATTTTTTTTTCTTACTAATTGTTTCAATAATATTTTAATATTTGAGTCTCTATCTCTTAAATAATGTCTAAGTTCATTTTCATTAATTATAAGAGAGTCCATTTTATTGTATTTCGAGATAGAATTATAACCAATGTTACTAGAATTAATTTGAGCATTAACACTTAAAAATTTTGAATTTTTACATAAAAACTCAGCAATTTTTTTTGTAACTAAACCATGGCCAAAGTCTGATACAATTACTAAGTCAGAATTTTTAATTTTTAATTTTAACTTTGAAATTATCTTGTTTTCTTCAATTTGAGAAATACTATTATCGTCTAGTGAATAAACTCCTATAAATTTATTTTTTGATATGTAGTCGATATATCTTTTTTTAACAATAGTTGGGGAATTTTTCTTTGATATTTTATCTATGCTAATATTTTTTTGTAATTTTTTATTTATGAGTTGTTGATATTCATTTTTTTCACCCAAATAAGTAACTAAATTTATTGTTTTTACAAAATCAGATAAATGATTTGCAATAGCCAATGATCCTCCTAAATATTTTTCATTATTTATTTGTTTTAATGTAATAATTGGTTCTTTTCCTGATTTACCTAAAACATCGCAAAATACGTATTCGTCTATAATTGACTCTCCAATAATAAGAACTTTATATTTCTTAAAACTTTCAATTATTTCATTAATTTTTTCGAAATTAAACTTTATTTTTATTTTATTTAAAAAATTTTTTTGTTCTTCATTGAAAACTTTATAATTACTATTTAATAAATTACTTGAACTAAATGTTTCACTGGTAGAGAATTTAATCTTACCTCCAACATTTTTGATTGCTTTTTTTTCGTCTACTATCTTTCCAGTTAAATCATTTTTATCTTTTTTATAATCAGGTCCTTTAAAATATACATCTGGTTTAATTTTTTTTATAGTTTCTATTGCTGTAGGCCACTTGTTTATAAAAACATAGTCTATATGTTTTATAGCGTTTAAAGCTTCCACTCTTAAATTTTCATTAAAAACTGGTCTATTCGGTCCTTTTTTTACATAAATATCAGGTGTTACAGAAACAATTAAAATTGATCCATGCTTTTTTGCTTCCTCAAAATGCTTAATATGTCCAATGTGAATTAAATCAAAAACTCCATGACATAGAACAATACTTTTTGACGATTTTTTTATTTTATCTATTTTTTTTAGAATAAAGTTAATATTATATATTTTATTTGTCATTTAATAAATTTAAACCAATTCTTTGTTTCTCTTTTAATTGAGTTTTTATCCCAAACTGGAGCCTTATTCCAATAATTTATATTATCGATTAATATATTTACCCCTTCTTCTAAACTAACAATTGGTTTCCATTTTAGTATTTTTTTTGCTTTTGATATATTTGCCCAGGTTGAATCTGGTTCACCTGGTCTTTTAGGTATATAAATTTTTTTTCCACCAAGCAATGTGGTTAAGTAATTAATACTGTATGTATTTCCTGATCCAATATTGAAAACTTTATTTTTTACACTTAATACGGCAGATTTGTGTAAGGCCTTCACAACATCTGATACAAATGTGAAATCTCTAGTTTGTTTTCCATTACCTACAACTGTAAATGGCTTATTAGCAAGTTTTTGAGCTAAAAAAACTCCAAATACAGCGCCATATGTGCCAGATGTTCTTGATCTTGGGCCATAAACATTAAAGAACCTTAAAGATATATAAGGAATATCATAAATTTTTGACCAATGTTGTACTATCTGTTCACCTTGATATTTAGTTAATGCATATGGATATCTTGGTTCAATAATTGAATTTTCATTAGTGGGGTATTTTTTAGGTATTCCGTAGCACGATGAAGATGCAGAATAAATAATTTTTTTAATTTTTATATTTTTTAAATTTTGCATTAAATTAAATGTGCCAATTACGTTTGCTTTAAAATATCGTTCTGGGTAAATAATAGATGGTACAATATCTGCCAATGCAGCTAAGTGAAATACATAATCAACATTTTTTCCTAAAAAATCTAAATTAAATTTATTAGCAATATCGATTTTAAAGAACTTAAAATTTTTATTTTTTTTAAATGATGAAATATTATCTAAATTGCCAGTAGAAATATTATCAATAACAAATACTTTGTATTTTTTTTTTAAGTAAAACTCTGTTAAATGACTTCCGATAAAGCCACATCCACCAGTAATAAGTATTTTTTTCATTATTTATTTTAAATTAATAATCTTAAAAAGATGAGTAAATAAATTTATTTTTTTATTTTTTTCTTCTTTCGTAAAAATTATATATAAAAAAAGTATAAGTTACAAGGAATGATAATATAAAAGCCGTAATTAAGATATGCATATAATATTTATTTTTTTTAAATAAATAATATTTATTGTTTATATATATATCGGGATTAAATGTATCTATCGTTTCATTAATTTTTTTTTCAATAATTAAATCTTCATTCGAGTCTAAAACAGACTCAGATAAAAGAAGGATTGATATTTTTCTAGAATTTTTTACATCAAAAGTATTTAAGTTTTCTATAAGTGTCTCTATTAATTTATACCCAATTGTATAATTAATGGTGTAATAATATGAGCCCAAATCTAATAAGTCTGATACAGGAGTAGTTCCTACTAAATTGACATTAAAATCAGGATTTTCTTGAGGGTATTTAATATTTAATTGCTTTGCAAGATTATACTGAAACTCTAAATGGTTTTTGATTTGAGCCACTTCAAATTTAGCTTGTTTAATTAGAAATTCTTTAGAAACAGCAATATTTTCTAAATAAAAATTAGATATTTGATTTCTTAAAAACTTATGACGAAGATAAATATCTAATAATGATTTTTTTATATGATTGTTTAATTTTGTATTGAAATCCTCTTGACTATTAATAGATAATAAATCAACATTAAGAAGGTAAGTTAAATTATTTTTATTTTCATCTATAGGACTATAAAGCTCAAACCTCACATTATCTTTTGAGTAATCAAGAATTATGGAGTTTAAGACAGAAAGATTTATTGATCCCGGTAAGCCAATTAAATTTTTTGAGAAAACCTGCATATCAAATTTTTCAATTGGTAATTTATCTTCAAGTTCAATCTTTGATCTAAAACTCTCAAGTGAATAATTAATCAAAGTTAAGCTATCTGAAGATGCATTGTTTAAACTAATTTTAATTAATGTTTTTTTTGATTTGTTTTCATTATAATAAATTATTGAATAAAAAAGTATTATAAAAAAAATAAATAATCCTAAAAAATAAAATTTATTTTGATAATAAAAACGCAATACCTCGTTTATTTTTATTTCATCAATGTTATTTTCCATAGTAATTCAAATACCAATTTATAAATTCTTTAATACCGTACTTTATATTGCTTTTTGGAGAATAGTTAATAAATTTTTCAATTTTTTTATTAGAACCATTGGTCTTTACTACATCCCCAATCTGAATACCAACTTTTAATTTCTTTGCCTTAATATTTAAATTTTTTTCTATTTCATTTATAAAATTAATCAAATTTTTTGGATTGTTACTACTTATATTGAATACATTGTATTTTGGTTTTGATTTTGGGGGTTTTTTTATTAATTTAAATATAGATTTTGTTACATCATCAATATATGTAAAATCTCTTACGTGTTTTCCATAATTGTATAATTTTATTTTTTTGCTTGATAGCATTAATTTAACAAATTTGAATAAAGCCATATCTGGTCTACCATAAGGTCCATAAACTGTAAAAAGTCTAATACAAGTAAAAGGTATGTTGTAAATATTGCTATAAGAATAAGCCATTACTTCATTAGTTTTTTTTGAGGCGGCATAAAAAGTTAGAGGATTATTTGTATTATCATTTTCATTAATTGGGAATTTTCTAGAGTTACCATATACAGAACTTGTTGATGCAAATATACAATGTTTAATATTATTATTTTTAAGGCATTGAATTAGATTAAAAAAACCTGAAATATTTGAATTGAAATAATCTTCTGGACTCTTAATTGAATGCCTTACTCCTGCTTGTGCAGCAAGATGTATTACATACTTAATACTATTTTTTTTAAAAATATTTTTAAGTTTATTATAATTATTAAGGTCAACTTTTATAAATTCAAATTTATTAGATTTTTTTAAAATTTTTAATCTATTTTTTTTTAGATCTGTATCATAATATGTATTTATATTGTCAATTCCAATTAAAGATAAATTTTCACTAATTAATTTTTTTGATACATGAAAACCAATGAACCCAGCACAACCTGTTACTAAGATTTTCATTAATTTGTTGGAAGAATAAACTCTGGACCTTCTTTAATACTTTTTGGCCATCTACTAGTTGTGGTTTTTAATTTAGTAAAAAAATTAACGCCTTCCATTCCATGCATTGAATAATCACCAAATAATGATTGTTTCCATCCTCCAAAACTATGAAAAGCCATTGGCACAGGAATAGGAACATTTACTCCCACCATTCCTATTTTTGTATTAGTTGTAAAGTGTCTAGCTATTTCTCCATCTGATGTATAAATACTAGTACCATTGCCATATGCATGAGTATTAACTAGATTTAATGCTTCATCATAATCCTTTGCTCTTACAACACTAACAACTGGGCCAAAGATTTCTTCCTTATAAATAGTCATTTCTTTTGTAACATTATCAAAAAGAGTTGGGCCAAGAAAATATCCATTTTCATATCCTTGGATTTTATAATTTCTTCCATCTTCTACTAAAGTTGCCCCCTCTTTTAAACCAGCAGAAATATATTTCTCTATCTTATCTTTATGCTCTTTGGAAATAACAGGCCCCATATCAGACTCAGGATCAGTCCAAGGGGCTATTTTTAGTTTTTGAGATTTTTTATGAATTTCAGAAACAAGTTTGTCGCCAATATTACCAACTGCAACTGCAACTGATACTGCCATGCATCTTTCACCTGCTGATCCATAACCTGCTCCAATTACTCCATCAACTGCTTGGTCAATATTAGCATCAGGCATTACAATTAGATGGTTTTTTGCACCTCCCAAAGCTTGAACTCTTTTCCCAAATTTAGCAGATTGTTCATAGATATATTTTGCAACCTGGGTAGATCCTACAAAACTAATTGAATTAATATCTGAACTTTCTAAAATTAAATCTACAATTTTTTTATCTCCTTGAATAACGTTAAAAACACCATCTGGTAAGCCTGCTTCTGTAAACAATTCAGCTAATCTTATAGAACAGGATGGGTCTTTTTCTGAAGGTTTTAAAATAAATGAGTTTCCGCAAGCAATTGATATTGGATACATCCACATAGGAACCATTGCAGGAAAGTTGAAAGGTGTAATACCTGCAGAAATTCCAAGCGGCTGTCTAACTGACCAAGAATCAATGTTAGTACCTACATTTTGTGAAAATTCTCCTTTTAAAAGATGAGGTATTCCACATGCAAATTCAACGACTTCTAAACCCCTTGTTACAGAACCTTTAGCATCATCTAGTGTTTTGCCATGTTCTCTAGAAACTAATTCAGCAAGTTCGTTTATATTTTTTTCAATTAGAAATTTGTATTGAGATAAAATTCTTGATCTTTTTAGTGGAGTTGTGTTTGCCCACTCAACTTGACTTTTTTTTGAACTATTTAAAACTTCTTTAAAATCATCGGAATTTGAAAGAACTACTTTTGCTATATCTTCACCGGTAGATGGATCTTGAACTTCTAAAAAAACATTTGATATATTTTTTTTTCTTCCATTAATATAGTTTTGTATAATTTTCATAAATAACTAATTATTTCTTCTTATAAATTAATATTAAATTTCTTAAATATATAAATATTCCAAACGATTGTCCTAATATAATTACTGGATCTTTTCTAAATATTGCATAAGTTAAAAGACCAATTCCTCCAAAAATACTTAAATACCAAAATATAACAGGAATTGAACTTTCGCCTTTTCTCTCAGAATAAATCCACTGAACAATAAACCTAGAGGCAAAGATGCCTTGGCCTAAAAAACCAATAAATAGGAATAGAATTTCAATATTTGTTAAATTAGAAAAGTATTCACTCACAATGTATTTCTATATTTTTTTATAATATTATAAACTTTTATTAAATCTTTGATACCTACAAATAATCTTTTAAATGTTCCATATTTTGATTGTCCGTAAATTCTTGGCCTATGATCAACATTAATAAAAAAAGTTTGTTTATTGTATCCGGCAAATAATGCAGGCAAAAACCGGTGTATACCATCAAACTTAGGAAATTTTAAAAAAGTCTCTTTATCAAAAACTTTTAAAGAACAGCCTGTATCATTGCAATTATCTCTAAGAATACTGCTTCTTACTTTGTTTGCAATTTTTGAGGATATTTTTTTTACTATACTATCCATTCTTTTATGTCTTATTCCACCGACTAGGTAAATCATATCATCTGAAAAATATTTAATTAGCAATTTTGTAATATCTTTAGGATTGTTTTGACCATCTGCATCTAATGTAACAATTGTGTTATAATATGAATTCTCAATACCTTTTATTATAGAAAGACTTTGTCCTAAATTTGAATGATTATTAATTATCTTTATTTTTGCTTTATTTTTGTTTTTAATTTTGGAAATTTGTTCTAAAGTTTTATCAGTACTAGCATCATTAACAAGAATGATCTCAAAGATTAAATTTTTATTTAGTAAGTTATCAAAGATTTCTTCAATCAAATTAATAATATTTAATTCCTCATTAAAAACTGGAATTACTACTGAAAAATTCATTATATTTTATTAAATGAAAAAATTTATTTTTGAAAATAAATAAAACAAATCCTGGCGACGACCTACTCTTCCATGCCTTAAGACAAAGTACCATCGGCGCATATAGCTTTCACGTACGAGTTCGAGATGGGATCGGGTGTTTATCTATAGCTATTATCACCAGGAAACTAATAAGTTATAAAACTTTTCTCTGTACGATTATTGTAATCAAGCCAATCGAGTTATTAGTATTGG
>MDSV01242912.1_pt1 | contig 15841 bp, 16 predicted proteins | sample 810851 | NCBI WGS metagenome assembly MDSV01 (sample SAMN05326640, study PRJNA326480) | marine metagenome | isolation source: seawater | place: Atlantic Ocean: North East | collected 2012
GATGCAACAACTGTACTTTCAAGAAAAATTGCTGAACTTGGTATTTATCCTGCAGTAGATCCATTAGATTCTACTTCAAGAATTCTTACTGAAGAAGTAGTTGGAGCTGAGCACTACAAATGCGCACAGGACGTGAAAGAATTATTGCAGAGATATAAAGAATTACAAGATATTATTGCAATTTTAGGTATGGATGAATTATCTGATGAAGATAAATTAGCGGTACATAGGGCAAGGAGAGTACAGAGATTCTTATCTCAACCTTTCCATGTTGCTGAACAATTTACAGGCCTTAAAGGTGTATTAGTTGATATTGCTGATACGATTAAAGGATTTAATATGATTATGGATGGTAAGGTTGATCAATACCCTGAAGCTGCATTTAACTTAGTTGGATCTATTGAAGAAGCAATTGAGAAAGGAGAAAAAATGTTAGCTGAAGCAAAATAATTAAGCAATGATATTAGAAATAATAACACCGGAAGAACAAGTATTCACAGGTGAGGTTTCTTCAGTAATATTTCCAGGAACATCAGGAGAATTTGAAGTGCAAAACAATCACGCACCAATTATCTCTACCCTAACAAGTGGTGAAATTAGAATAAAAACCTCTGACAACAATACTAAGAATTTTGACATTAATGGTGGCGTAATTGAAATGCAAAACAATAAGATTATTGTTTTAGCAGATTAATATCATTAAAATAGATTATTTAGAAGAGGGCTAGTTAGTCCTCTTTTTTTTATGTTTGAGAAATGAAAAACTACTTTTATTTACTTTTTATTTCAATCCTTTCTTGTAATGCTAATTTTCAATTACAAGAGGGTGATTTATTATTTCAGGACTTAGACTCCTCTGCTCTTTGTGATGCGATTGAATTGGTCACTCCAGGATATAAAGGAGCTAATTTCTCCCATATCGGTTTAATTGTTTCTGAGGATGGTGAATTAAAAGTGTTAGAGGCAATCCCTCCAAAAGTAATCCTATCAAAAATTGAAAATTTTTTAAATCGTTCTTTTGATGAAGATGGAAAACCAAAAGTAATTGTAGGAAGATTAAAAGATGAATTCAGGGGCTCAATTCCATCGGCTATTAATTTTACAAAAGAACAATTAGGAGTAAAATATGATGATGTTTTTTTGATGGATAACAACTCCTATTATTGCTCTGAACTTATGTATGCAGCCTTTAAAAAAGACAATATATTTCAATTACAGCCTATGACTTTTCTTGATCCTGAAACTAAAGACACTTTATCAATATGGAAGGAATACTATTTTGATTTAAAGATTGAGATACCACAAAATAAATTAGGCATTAATCCTGGAATTATGTCTCTTTCAAACAAAATAGAAATAGTGCATATTTATGGAATTCCTGATGGAATGAAAAAATAAAATTTTTATATATATAAAATACCAATACTTATATATTTGCCAAAAAATTAAGAATACTGCATAACAACTTAGATTATCAACTTGTCCCCCTAAAAATAATACGAATTCTTTATAACTACACTCCACTATTAAAAAACTAAACAAACAAGAAATGAAAAAAGTAATAGAGATAGTCTTTGTAATTGCACTAATATCTAATATTGCAGTTGCACAAAATACAATAAGCAGAAATATTAATGAAGTAGTGGTTTCTGCAAACAGAGCGCAAACTAAAGACAATATAACAAATATACAGATAATCAGTTTGGAAGAAATTGAAAATGCTCCTATACAAACGATTGAAGATTTATTAGAGTACGCAATCAATGTTGATGTAAGACAAAGAGGTGGACAGGGAGTACAAGCAGATATTAGTATTAGAGGAGGAACTTTTGAGCAAGTTCTTGTAATGTTAAATGGTATTAAATTAAACGATCCACAAACAGGACATCATACCATGGACTTACCAGTAAGCTTAGAGCAAATTGAAAGGATAGAAGTAATCACCGGAGGGGCAAGTAGAATTTTTGGAAATTATGCTTATACAGGAGCTATCAATATTATCACAAAATCAGAAATGAAGAATTCGATAAGTATTAGTGGTGGAGAAAATGGATTTAAAAGTGGAGAAGTTAATTACCATACATCAACTGGAAATATGAAACACAATGTTTCAGTAAATAAGAAAGAAAGTGAAGGGTATATTGAAGGCATGGACTATGAAATAGAAAACTACTACTACCAAGCAAAAACAAATATTGATGCAGTAAATGCCCTTTTTAATGCTGGTTATACTAATAAAGAATTTGGAGCTTTTAGCTTTTACACCCCAAAATTTCCTGACCAATTTGAAAAAACACAAACTACTTTTGCTTCCTTACAGCTTAAGAGAGAAGGCAACATCACTTTAGATAATAAAATGTATTGGAGAAAACATAATGATGAGTTTATGTTATTCAGAGAAAATCCATCTTGGTATCATAACTTTCATAAAACAAATGTATTTGGAATGGACGTAAATGTGATACAAAAAACAAAAACAGGCACAAATGTAATAGGTATGGAAATAAGAACAGATAATATTATTTCAAATGTTTTAGGGACTGATTTAGATACTCCAATTGAAATTGATAGTAATAACTTTTATTACAAAGGAGCAAGCAGAACAACAACAAATCTTTTTGCAGAAAGAAACATTAAATTAAATGACCTTTCAATCTCAACTGGAAGCATGATGAATATTGATTCTGAATATGGAAATGAATATTTCCCTGGTATTGACATAGCCTATAATGTTACTTATAATATAAAATTATTTGCTTCATATAACAAATCAATGAGGACTCCTAATTATACTGAATTATACTACTCATCTCCTACCAATCAAGGTAATGTTAATCTACAATCAGAACATTCTACCAATAAAGAACTAGGGCTAGAATGGAATGGAAATGCGCATAAAACTACATTTACTTACTACAAAAGAGAAGGAAAAAATATGATTGATTGGGTATTAATAAATGGAGATAGTATTTGGAGAACTCAGAACCTGATTCAGCTTACAACAACAGGCTATGAATTCAGCTCCAAAGTTGATATCAATAAACTTTTAAATACTAATTTTCCTGTTTCCTCTTTAAATATTAACTATGCAGTAAATGAATCAGACACAACTTCAGAAGGATTTCAATCTGCATATGTTCTAGATCATTTAAGATCAAATTTCTCATTGTCTGCCATTCAGAGTATTAGCAATAAAATTAGAGTTGACTGGAGAGCCTCTCATCAAGATAGAGAAGGAGGATATACTGATTTTGAAAGCGGTGAAGAAGTAGAGTATTTACCATTTTGGCTAGTCTCTGCAAGAGTCTCGTACAAGATATTTGGAAATAACAAACTATTCATAGAGATTAATAATCTACTTGACAATGAGTATGTAGATTTTGGAAATATTCCTCAAGCAGGAAGATGGATGAGAGCTGGAGTAAAAATAACATTATAGATTTAAAGGCAGTTTAAACCCCTTTACTCCTTATCTTTTGTGTCAATAATAATCGTTACTGGCCCATCATTGCTTAAAGACACTTTCATGTCAGCTCCAAACTCCCCTGACTTAATCTCTTTTGAAATAGCATAACTTAAGTTTCTTTTAAATTGGTTGTATAATGGAATTGCTTGTTCTGGCCTGGCAGCTTTTATATAGGATGGCCTATTCCCTTTCTTAGTTTTGGCGTGTAATGTAAACTGACTTACAACAATAATATCTCCATTAATTTCTGTAATGGACTTATTCATTACTCCATCTTCATCTGAAAATATTCTAAGTTGGGAAATTTTACTAGCTAGCCATAGAGAGTCCTTTTTAGTATCTTCTATTTCAATACCTAAAAGAACTAAAAGTCCTTTGTTTATTGAAGCAACTTTCTTTTCATTAATAATAACTGATGCCTGACTTACTCTTTGAATGACCACCCTCACAATTAATAATCGTTTGTCCTATAATGGCCCTCTTCTTCAAGCATTGTTAAGTAATTCTTATACCTACTATCAGTAATTTTACCATTTTCCAAAGCAGTTTTTACTGCGCAATTTGGTTCATTTTTATGAATGCAATTATGGTATTTGCATTTTTGTTTTAGAGTAAAAAATTCTGGGAAATAATTCCCAATCTCACTTAGTTTTAATTCTACTAAACCAAATCCTCTTATACCAGGGGTGTCAATAATGGACGCTCCAAAATCTAAATCATACAGCTCGGAAAATGTAGTAGTATGCTGTCCTTGTTTATGTGTATCTGAAACCTCTTTAGTATCAATATGTAAATTAGGCTGTAACTTATTAATAAGGGTTGACTTTCCTACTCCAGAGTGTCCAGAGATCATATTCAATTTATCTTTCATAATCTCTTTTAATTCTGATAAATCATCATATAAAACTGAAAGTGCTATTGTATTGTACCCTATCTTTTGATAAACTTGAGTGAGTTTCTTTTGATCTTGCAATAACAAATTATCATAAATATCTAGCTTATTAAAAAGTAAAACCACTTTAACCCCATAAGCATCTGCCGATACCAAAAATCGATCAATAAAACCAGTTGTAGTTACTGGACTTGCTAAGGTTATCATCAGTATTACCTGATCAATGTTAGCAGCAATAATATGGGTTTGTTTACTCAGGTTTACTGATTTTCTAAGGATGTTATTTTTCCTTTCATGGAGCTTTACAATTATCCATAATTCTGACTCTTTCTCTAGCTCTATCTTATCTCCTACCACTATTGGATTAGTGCTTTTAATGCCTTGTATTCGGAATTTTCCTTTCAAGCGGCATTCCACAATTTCACCATTAGCAGTTTTTACTTTATAGCGTTTCCCTGTGGCTTTTATTACAACTCCATTCATGAGGGCAAATATACAATTAGATTTTGCTTATATTTGGCAAAACAAGAACTATGAAAAAATTGCTTTTTTCATTGACTATCTTTCCAATACTAGTTAGCGCACAAAAAAACACAGTTTGTTTTACAATTTACCCTAACCCAAACACTAATGACTCAGCACTTGCTCCTTTTACAAAGTATGTGGATGTATTAGGCTGCTTGAATATTTATGCTGAAAGCACAATATCGGATACGAAAGTGTTACATGTAGCAGCAGTTGCTGCCGAATTATTGGACAATAATGAAGATGGAATAGTGGACGGTCCTTTAATTGAAGCGCAACTTATAAGTAAATAAGAGAATCATACAAGGTTCGGGGTTCTGGCCTAAAGAGGAAACATTAATAAATCTCAAGAACATGATATATAATTAATGAAAAGAGATTTATTTGATAACGATAGCTTAAAAGCATAATTAAATAACAACCTTATTAAGAGATTTACTTGCTTATTATAAATCTCATATTTTCTGTTCTTTCAGGTGTATTCATTTTTAAAATATAATTCCCAGAAGATATCTCAGCTACATTCAAATTAACAGTATGTGCCCCTTGAGCATTAAAAACTATGCTAGTTTTTGCATTCTCTCCTAATAAATCAACAATCTCAAAAGTAACTTCTTCATTCTTATTTAAATAATAATTAACCGTTAATTTATCCTTAGTAGGATTCGGGAAGGCATTTAACTGAAAAGAAGGCGCTAACTCATAAGTTGAAGAAGCTACATTATTAAGAGCACTATTTATTGTATTCTGTACTGAAGAAAAATTAATTTTATTCCCATTCTCATTAAAATATATATGATGATCACTACCTCCTAATACCACTACTTTTGGCATTCCAGGAGTTCCATAATCTAACATATTTACAGTGTCAACAGAATTACTACCAAATGCAGAAAAGAAATTAGAATTAGGCATATTGTTATTGACCCCCCAATCACTTAAATCCTGACATGTCGTATTTGTCTCATCGTCTGCCATATAAAAATGTACTCTTCCAGAGTGACTAGTTGCAAATGATTGCACTGCATCATAAGCAGCTGATGCATAAGTAGCACAAGGCGTGCAAGGCATTACCCATGCAATAACTATTACTTTTCCGGCATCAAGTGAATCAAACAGATTATGAGTAATTCCATTACAATCATTAGTTGTAAAATCAGTAGCAGTAGTTTGAGCAAATAAACTATTAGCTACAAATAACACAAGTAAACTATTTAAAAGATGTTTTTTCATGGTTCTAAATATTGTTATAGTTTTATATAATTAAAGTCAAAATTAGGCAAAATAAATCAGACTATAAAATCTCTTTTTTCTATCTTTGTACTATGTCAATCATAATTAAAAACATAACTAAATCTTACAGTAAGCAGAAAGCACTTGATAATGTTTCTTTTGAAATAAAAAAAGGAGAAATAGTAGGTTTCTTAGGCCCAAATGGCGCAGGGAAGTCTACACTTATGAAAATAATAACTTGCTATTTAAAGCAAGATAATGGTAAGATTCAAGTTTGTAATCTGGATACACAAGAGAATGATCTTTTAGTAAAATCAAAGATTGGTTATTTACCTGAAAATAACCCTCTTTATAAAAACATGTATATTAAAGAATACTTATCTTTTGTAGGAGAAATTTATAAAATTGATAATCTAAAAAATCGTATTACGGAGATCATCAAACAAACTGGCTTATCACAAGAGCAAAGCAAGAAAATAAGTTCGCTTTCCAAAGGCTATAGGCAAAGAGTTGGAATAGCAAATGCCCTTATTCATAATCCTGAAATTTTAATTTTAGATGAACCTACCACAGGTTTAGATCCCAATCAATTAATTGAAATAAGAAATTTAATAAAAGAAGTAGGAAAAGAAAAAACGGTTTTACTTTCTACTCATATTATGCAGGAGGTGGATAAAATGTGTAACCGAGTAATTATAATTAATAAAGGTAAAATTGTAGACGACCAACTTGTTTCTAATTATCAGAAAAAAGATATTGATTTAGAAGAGCATTTTAGAAAATTAACTTCATAACTTATCCAAATTTATTATCTTTGTCAATCTAAGTGGAAAGATTTGGCCTATTGCAACCACTAAAAAAAATGCTAAAAACAGTATTCTTTTAGCACTTATTCGCCAAGTTATCCTCTTAAAGTAATTGTAAACTTAAAAGTTAAGAAGATGTCATATTATTTCACGTCAGAATCAGTTTCAGAAGGACACCCAGATAAAGTAGCCGATCAAATTTCAGATGCATTATTAGATAATTTTTTAGCACAAGACCCTAATTCAAAAGTGGCTTGTGAAACTTTAGTAACTACAGGGCTTACCGTACTAAGTGGTGAAGTAAAAACAGAAGGATATGTAGATGTACAAAAAGTGGCTCGTGAAGTGATTCGTAAAATTGGTTATACAAAATCAGAATATCAATTTGATGCCGATAGTTGTGGTGTAATTTCAGCAATACATGAGCAATCAGCAGATATTAGACAGGGAGTAGTGGAAGGAGAAGGATTAAATAAAGAACAAGGCGCTGGAGATCAAGGAATGATGTTCGGTTACGCTACAAATGAGACAGAAAATTTAATTCCCTTAGCTTTAGATATCTCTCATAAAATTCTGATTGAATTGGCTAATATTAGAAAGAAAGGAATTGAAATGAAATACTTACGACCTGATTCAAAATCTCAGGTTACTTTGGAATATAATGATGATCATTCTCCTATCAGAATTACTGACATTGTAGTTTCTACACAACATGATGATTTTGCAGATGAAAAAACAATGCAACAACAAATTGAATCTGATGTAAGAAATATATTAATTCCCAAAATTAAAGCACAGTTATCTTCTGAAAATGCTGCTTTATTTGGGGAAGAAAAATACCATGTAAATCCAACCGGTAAGTTTGTAATTGGAGGCCCTCACGGAGATACAGGCTTAACTGGAAGAAAAATAATTGTAGATACATATGGTGGAAAAGGAGCACATGGAGGGGGTGCTTTCTCAGGAAAAGACCCATCAAAAGTAGACCGTTCTGCTGCCTATGCTACTCGTCATATTGCTAAAAATCTAGTAGCTGCTGGATTGTGCGATAGAATATTAGTGCAAGTAAGCTATGCTATTGGTGTAGCGGAGCCAATGGGAATTTTTGTAGATACTTACGGTACCAAAAAAGTAAATAAAACAGATGGAGAAATAGCAGAAATTGTAACAGGAATGCCTTGTTTTAATCTAAAACCTGCCTCTATTATTAGTAGACTTAAATTAAAAAATCCTATCTATTCTGATGCTGCCGCCTATGGACATATGGGAAGAAAGTCAGAAACTAAAACCGTTAGGTTTACTGTTGGAAAAGATGAAAAAGAATTTGAAGTAGAAACATTTACTTGGGAAAAATTAGATTGCCAAGAGGATGTAAGAATTGCTTTTAGCTTATAAATTGAGAGATATTATTTTCTATATATGGATCACTTCATCATAAGCATCAGCAACTGCCTCCATAACTGCTTCACTCATAGTAGGGTGAGGATGAACGGCTTTTAATACTTCATTACCTGTAGTTTCTAATTTACGAGCAACTACTGCTTCTGCAATCAATTCCGTTACATTATAGCCTATCATATGGCATCCTAACCACTCCCCATATTTAGCATCAAAAATAACTTTTACAAAACCATCTTTATGGCCAGCAGCAGATGCTTTTCCTGATGCTGTAAAAGGAAACTTCCCTACCTTAATTTCATATCCTGCTTCTTTGGCGGAAACTTCTGTCATTCCTACTGATGCAATCTCTGGGCTAGAATAAGTACATCCAGGAATATTTCCATAATCAATTGGTTCAGGATTATGTCCTGCAATTTTCTCTACACAAGTAATCCCTTCAGCAGAAGCAACATGAGCAAGTGCTTGATTTGGCAATACATCTCCAATTGCATAATAGCCATTCACATTAGTATTATAATAATCATCAACTAAAATTTTACCTTTATCAGTTTTAATACCTACTTCTTCTAATCCAATATTTTCAATATTAGCAGCAATTCCAACAGCAGAAAGAACTACATCACATTCTATAATTTCTTCTCCTTTATTAGTTTTCACAAGTACTTTGCAACCTGAACCAGCAGTGTCTACTTTCTCAACTGATGAATTAGTCATTACTTTAATTCCTGATTTTTTGAATGATCTTTGTAATTGTTTGGAAATATCAACATCCTCAACTGGAACAATGTTTGGCATAAATTCTACAATTGTAACATCAGAGCCCATAGCATTGTAGAAATACGCAAACTCTACTCCAATTGCTCCAGAACCAACAATCACCATTCTTTTAGGAGCAGCTGGCAAGCTAAGTGCATCTCTATATCCAATTATTTTTTTTCCGTCTTGCGGTAAATTTGGGAGCTGTCTACTTCTAGCACCTGTTGCAATAATTATATTCTTAGCAGAATAATCAGTTATTTTTCCATCAGCAGTAACACTAATTTTATTTCCTGGTTTTACTTTACCAAAACCATTAATCACCTCCACTTTATTCTTTTTAAGTAAGTATGCAATACCACTGCTCATTCCATCTGCAACATCACGGCTTCTTTTAATAATTGAAGGAAAATTAGCATTTGCACTTTTTACAGTAATTCCGTAATCTTTAGCATGATTGATATAGTCAAAAACCTGTGCAGATTTTAAAAGTGCTTTAGTTGGAATACATCCCCAGTTTAAACAAATCCCCCCTAAACTTTCTTTTTCAATAACAGCTACTTTAAATCCTAATTGTGACGCGCGGATAGCCGCTACATATCCTCCAGGACCACTTCCTAATACAATAACATCATAGTTCATTTTACTATTTTTTTGAGTTCTTACTTAAAAGTACAATATTAGATAAAACATCTTGAACTGAGATATCGTTCATACATCTTTTTTTACGGTTATATAAAAACTTAAAATGTGTAAGTTTGTCACTTAATTTCTAAATATGATACACTATTCAATTTCTTACAACAACCCTCATAGGCATTATATTAATTTTGAACTTACTACCCAAACATTAGGCAAAGAAAGAATGCAATTTCAACTTTCAGCATGGAGGCCTGGCAGATATGAGCTTGCAGATTTTGCTCAGAACATACAGAAATGGGTAGCTTTTGATGAGTCCAATAATCCCCTACCCTTTAAAAAAATTACTAAAGATTTATGGGAAGTGCAAACTAAAAATTCAATGGAAATTACAATTTTTTATAATTTTTACGCCAATCAGTTGGATGCTGGATCGTGTTATTTGGACACACATCAACTCTATCTAAATCCTGTAAACTGCATGTTTTATATAGTAGGAAGAATGCATGAAGAATATAATATTAAATTAGATATTCCTAAAAATTATAAGATTGCCTCATCAATGAAGCAAGTGGCAAATATACTAACAGTAAAGGGTTATGACTTGCTTTCAGAATCACCAATTATTTGTTCTGATAGTTTACAGCACGGAACTTATGAAGTTGATGAGATTACATTTCATTTATGGTTTCAAGGAGAGTGCAAGCCAGATTGGAAAAAACTTAATAAAGATTTTGTGGCTTTTACTAAAAGCCAGATAAAATACTTTGGAGGATTTCCTGTTGATGAATATCACTACTTCTTTCAAATTACTCCTTACAGAAGTTATCATGGAGTAGAGCACACCAAAAATACAGTTTTACTTTTGGGGCCTGGGAATGAAATAATGGATAAGCGATATGAGGATTTATTAGGAGTTTGTTCTCATGAGCTCTACCACACTTGGAATATAAAAGCAATTAGGCCAGAAGAAATGTATCCGTATAATTATACTAAAGAAAATTACTTTAGAACTGGTTTTGTAGCGGAAGGTGTTACCACTTATATGGGAGACCTGATGCTATATAATTCTGGAGTTTTTAATTGGGAAGAATTTGTAAAAACCCAAAACCAGAATTTGGAACGACATCTTACAAACTATGGAAGGTATAATTTATCGGTTGCAGATAGTGGTTTTGATAATTGGCTGGATGGTTATAAATTAGGCGCGCCTGACAGAAAAACATCTATCTATCCAGATGCTGCACTTTGCATGCTGATGATAGATTTGGAAATTATCCGAAATACCGAAGGAAAGGATAGTTTGCATTCCGTAATGAAAGAACTTTATGATGATTTTGCACTTTTAGGTAAAGGATATTCAGAAGATGATTTCAGAAACATTTGCGTAAAATCAGGAGGACTAAGAGTTGCTGAAATTTTTGAAGATCATATTTATGGAACTGAAGATTACATTCCTACACTTAAGATAGCTTTGGAAGTAGTTGGTTTAGAATTAAGAGAAAAAAAGAATCCAAATTTATCTGCACAGTATTTTGGTTTTGTAGCTGTAAAAGAAAATGGAGGAGTAATTATCAAGAAAGTAGAACCAAATTCGGTGACTGATAAAAACGGAATAGCTCCAGAAGATGAAATTACTAAAGTAAACAACAAAGATATTAAAGGACAGCTTTCAGATATTTTGAAAGATTGTAAAGGGGATGTAATATTTACGATAAAAAAGAAGTTTTCAGAAAAAACCATATCTTTAGCTATTGGTAATCATTACAAACTTTTGGAACTTGTAAGAATCAGGAAACCAACAGAAAAGCAATTAACTTTAAGAAAAGTATGGTGTAATAATTAAAAATGAAGAAAACTATTTCTATATTATTATTCCTATTGATCTCAATACAGATTAGCCATGCACAATGTAATGGTTCATTAGATTTATGTCCCAAGCAATATAATGAGGTTTCCTATTTAACAACACATAATGCTTTTAACTCAGATCAAGATGGATTATTATTTCCTAATCAAACCTATAATATAGTATCTCAATTAAATGATGGAGTTAGAAGCATGATGATTGATGTTTATAATAATTTATTTGGCACTCCAGTGGCTTATCATTCAATAATTGCCCTGGGATACATCCCGTTATCCGATATATTTAATGATATCAAAAATTTTTTAGATAATAATCCAAATGAAATTGTAACAATCATCCTAGAGTGTTATGTGACAGCTAATGACATAGAGGATGAAATTAACCAATCAGGATTATCTAATTATTTATATACACATAATTCAACATGGCCTACATTACAAAAAATGATTGACAATGATAATAGACTTGTAATATTTACTGATGTTGATGATGCAAATAGCTCCCAATCGTGGTATCATTATATATGGGACCATGCGATAGAAACACATTTTAGTGTTAATACTATAAATGAATTTTCATGTGACTTTAATAGAGGTGATCCTCTTAATGATTTATTTATCTTAAATCATTTTGTTACTGATGCTAACTTAGGACATGGACTTTATACTGAATCTAATGATGTGAATGCAAATCCATTTTTTATTACTAGAGCTTTGGACTGCCAAACACAAACTAATAAATTGCCTAATTTTGTGACTGTAGATTATTATGAATTAGGTGATGGGCTAGCTGTGGTTGATCAGCTTAATAGCCTTACTTCTACCTCATCTATTAGTATAAGTGAGCAAAAGCTAGAAAGAAAACTACTAGCTATCAAAGATATGCTAGGAAGAAAAACTAAAATGAAAAGTAACTCTATACTTTTTTATCTTTATGATGATGGAACAGTGAAGAAAAGAATAATTATTGAATGACAACGATTACTTTACATAATAAACCATTTGAAGTTTTTATTACTGAAACTGAAATCTCTGCTATAGTACATTCTATGGCTAATAATATAAATGACGCGAGAATAAAAAATCCGTTATTTATTGCTGTATTAAATGGTTCTTTTATGTTTTCTTCAGATATAATGAAGAAAATTATTCTCCCAAACACCGAAATATCTTTCATTAAGCTTTCATCATATTCAGGAACTCAAACAACTGGAGAGGTAAATGAATTAATTGGGCTAGGACAAGATATTAGAAATAGAAATATCATAATCCTTGAAGATATAATTGACACAGGCATTACCTTAGAAAAAATAATACCATTACTTGAAAAAGAAGAAGTGGCAGATATAAAAGTGGCTACATTACTATTTAAACCTGACGCTTACACAAAAGATATTAATATTGATTTTGTTGGAAAATCAATTTCAAATGATTTTGTTGTTGGTTATGGTTTAGATTATAATAAACTTGGCCGTAATTTGCCACATATTTACAAACTAAAAAAATAGAAAATGTTAAACATAGTATTATTTGGCCCTCCAGGAGCTGGAAAGGGAACCCAAGCAAACCTATTAATTGAGAAATATAATTTAGTACATCTCTCAACAGGAGATATTCTAAGAGGAGAAATTGCAGCAGGAACTGCCTTAGGATTAGAGGCAAAATCTCTAATGGATAGAGGAGATTTAGTGCCTGATGAAGTAGTAATTGGTATGATCTCTTCCAAATTGGATAATAACATAGATGCAAAAGGATTTATTTTTGATGGCTTCCCAAGAACAGCAGCTCAAGCTACTACATTAGATAATCTATTAGATGAAAAAGGAACTTCAATATCGGCTATGCTTTCCTTAAAAGTAGAAGATGAAGAGTTAATCAGAAGATTGCTCTCTAGAGGAGAAGAATCTGGAAGAGCTGATGACCAAGACAAAGATATAATTGCCAATAGAATTAATGAATACAATAACAAAACAGCTCCTTTAAAAGATTTCTATGCTTATCAAAACAAACTCTCAGAAGTTGAAGGATTAGGAAGTGTAGAAGATATTGCTCAAAAATTAAACACTGTAATTGATAGTATTTAAATGAGAGTTAAAAATTCCAATTTTGTTGATTATGTAAAAATCTTCTGCCGTTCTGGAAAAGGTGGTGCTGGCTCTGCTCATTTTTTAAGAGATAAAACTACTGCAAAAGGAGGCCCTGATGGAGGAGATGGAGGGCACGGAGGAAATATCATCATAAGAGGAAATAAACAAATGTGGACCCTACTCCACTTACGCTACAAAAAGCACATTTTTGCAGAACATGGAGGTGATGGAACTGGAAATAATAGTTCTGGGAAAGATGGGAAATGCAGCTATATTGATGTGCCCTTAGGAACAACAGGAAAAGATGAAGAAACTGGAGAAATTCTATTTGAGATTACTGAAGATGGTGAAGAGTTTACAATGGTTAAAGGAGGTATGGGTGGTAGAGGGAACACACACTTCAAATCATCTAGAAACCAATCCCCAAGACATGCACAACCCGGATTTGATGCTACAGAAGGCTGGTTCATTCTCGAATTAAAAGTATTGGCTGATATTGGTATAGTTGGCTTTCCAAATGCGGGAAAATCTACTTTGCTATCAGTGGTCTCTGCTGCAAAACCAGAGGTTGCAAATTATCCTTTTACAACACTAGTTCCTAATTTAGGAATAGTTTCTTACAGGAATTACAAGTCTTTTATTATGGCGGATATTCCAGGAATTATTGAAGGGGCTTCTGAGGGAAAAGGATTGGGATTAAGATTCTTGCGACATATTGAAAGAAATTCTACACTCCTATTTATGGTGCCTGCAGATTCAGATGATATTGCAAAAGAGTATGAGATTCTTTTAGGAGAGTTACAAAAATATAATCCTGAACTATTAGATAAGGATAGAATACTTGCTATTAGTAAATCCGACATGCTAGATGAAGAACTAATAGCTGAGATTAAAGAAGAATTACCAAAAGATTTACCATCACTATTTATTTCATCAGTAGCACAACAGGGCCTTACAGAACTAAAAGATTTAATCTGGAAAAAACTCAATGAATAAATGGAAAATTTGCAAAAGATAGATGAATATTTATTTAGATTAATCAATTCTTCAGGTTGGGAGCAAATGGATCAGTTAATGATTCTTATTTCCTCAAAATGGTTTTGGATTCCACTTTATATTTATATTATTTATCTAATTTACAAACAATTTTCAGATCAATTCATTAAAATATTATTAGCATTAGGATTACTAATTTTTATAGCTGACTTTGGTAGCGTTCATCTTTTTAAAGAAGTATTTGAAAGACCCAGGCCCTGTTATTTTTTAGAAAATATAAAAGTTGTTGATGGATGTGGAGGTCCTTTTGGTTTTATTTCATCTCATGCGTCTAACTCTTTTGCTCTTGCATTTTTTATTGCTTTACTTATTAGGAATTTCTGGGGATTTGCACATTTATTCTCTTGGGCGGTACTTATAGGATTTAGCAGAGTCTATTTAGGAGTTCATTATCCTTTTGATATTTTGGGAGGAATGTTTTGGGGACTATTTGTAAGTTTGCTAGTCTATTATATTTATAAAATGAAAATTAAAGATTTTGACTTCTTATGGATCGGGTGGTTATTGTTAGTTTGTATTTGGAATTTTATTTGGCCTGAAGTACCTCCTATTGCAGATGTATTAGTTGCAGTTGTTTTATCACTTGCAGTTATTGCAATTAAGAATAGAAAGAAGTGAGAAAACTACTAATTATATTACTTTGCTTACCTATAAAACAATAGATGAATAATGAAAAAAATACTTATACTTATCATTTTTACAGGATTTCAATCTTTTGCACAACAAAAGTCAAAAGATATTTCCTTTTCCCTTCAAGTAGAAGCAGAGAATGAAATAAAAAAACCAAAGCTAGTAGTAGGAATTGTAGTAGATCAAATGCGTTACGATTATATCTATCGTTTTTGGAATGATTTTGGAAAGGATGGTTTTAAGAAACTAATAAATGAAGGCCATTTTTTTAGAAATGCACAATTTGGATATGTTCCTACTTATACAGGTCCAGGTCATGCAAGTATTTATACAGGAACTACTCCTGCTGTACACGGTATAATTGCTAATGACTGGTACGACAAAAACTCTGGAGAATATATTTATTGTGCTGGAGATGGTGATATGCATACCATTTGTAATTGCGAACAAAAAAATGTAGATGTGCAATCTGCTGACGGGA
>MDSV01081112.1_pt1 | contig 15839 bp, 14 predicted proteins | sample 810851 | NCBI WGS metagenome assembly MDSV01 (sample SAMN05326640, study PRJNA326480) | marine metagenome | isolation source: seawater | place: Atlantic Ocean: North East | collected 2012
ATATCAGAGTTTTGTAATGTTGCTTTTCCAGCACCTACTGGTTTTACGACTTGTGCACCTAGAGATGAACCACTTGAAATTATTGCAGGGACTGAAATAAATAGTAGGGCAATAATGATTGACGCAGCATGGTATCCTTCTGAAAAATTGTATTTTGTCATTAAGAATTCAAACACTAAGATGAGCACTCCGGTAAGGGCAAACAGATAACTGGTCACTCCAAAACGCATTCCCTTGGTTTGTAGCAGATTCCTCGCATCGTCTACAGAACGGGTCACATTATGAACTTCATAGCGCCTTTCTCCAGTTTGAAAAGCAACTTGTAAGCCTCTTAATTGTCGAGGCACCACACTATTCCAAAATAAATATGCAGTTAGTGCCGCAAAGAAAAACGGAATAATGGCCACCAATCCAAAACCATCAATGATTGGCGGTGCTGAAATTTCAAATCCTCCTTTCAAACCAAGTTTGGCTGTGATGATTTATCATTTATTTCTGAGACAATATTTGCGATAAAATCGTCAAGCGGGATATCAGAAACTTGCTCACCGCTTCGGGCTCTGAGGCTTACAGTGTTATTCTCCGCTTCACCGTCGCCAAGAATGACCATATATGCAGGGTGGAGTTTGCGATGAGTTCTAATCTTCTTTCCAATTGTACCATCGCCATCATCAATCTCAACACGAATACCATTTTCTCTCATCTTATTAGCCACTAGGGATGCATACTCAGTATGTTTCTCAGAGATGGTGAGTATATGGCATTGTGTCGGGGATAACCAAGTGGGAAAACGCCCTGCAAAGTGTTCAATCAGCACGCCACAAAACCTCTCCATTGAGCCAAACGGTGCGCGGTGAATCATTACTGGGCGATGTAATTCACCATCAGATCCTTTGTATGTTAAATCGAAACGCTCAGGTAGATTGTAATCTACTTGAACAGTCCCTAGTTGCCACTCTCTACCGATAACATCCTTTACTACAAAGTCAATCTTTGGGCCATAAAATGCAGCCTCACCTTCCTCTTCAGACCAATCAACTCCAAGTGATGCTGCAGCATCACGACATGCTTTCTCAGCCTTATCCCAACGTTTTGGATCACCAACATACTTTGTAGAATCAGGATCTCTTAGGCCAACTCTTACTCGGTAATCTGTCATTCCTAATTTTTCAAAAATGATTTGAACAAGTTCAATACAACCTAGGACTTCTTGAGCAATTTGCTCCTCTGTAACAAATAGATGAGCATCATCCTGAGTAAAACCACGCACTCTAGTCATCCCAGAGATTTCACCAGATTGTTCCCAACGATATACTGTGCCAAATTCTGCAAGCCGTAATGGTAGGTCACGGTAAGATCTAGCTTGTGATGCATAGATTTTGACATGATGAGGGCAGTTCATTGGTTTGAGCATATAACCATCGATTTCTCCGGATTTCATCATGTTGGATAATTCCGAGCAAGAGCAGCCTTCGTCTGAAAGTTTATTCATTAGGTCTTTTTCTACCAAAGGAGGATATTGCGAATCTTGGTAGTATGGGAAATGTCCCGATGTGCGGTAAAGGTCAAGTTTGCCAATATGTGGAGTAAATACTTGAGAATAGCCTTGTCGTGTTAGGTGTTCGCCGATGAAATTCTGCAATTCTTGACGGACAATTGCGCCTCTTGGAGTCCACAATATTAGGCCCTGTCCGACTTCTTCATCGATGTGGAATAGTTGTAGGTCTTTACCGAGTTTTCGATGGTCTCGCTTTTTTGCTTCCTCCATCCTGTGTAGGGTTTGTTTTAGGGCATCTTTTGTCGGTTCAACAATTCCGTATATACGAACCAATTGTTCTCTATCTTGATCTCCTCTCCAATAAGCAGAAGAAACGCTGGTTAGTTTACAAAACATCAATTTTGCAGTATTTTGTACATGAGGGCCAAGGCATAAATCATACCAATCTCCTTGTTTGTAAATTGTCGAGCCAGTTCCTTCGCCTATTTTGTCATTAATAATTTCAATCTTGTAAGGATTAGCCGCAAAGTGTTCTCTCAAGCCATTATCATCGAGCTCCACTCGCTCGACGGTAAGATTTTTTCTCGCCAGTTCCTGCATTTTCTTTTGAATTGGTTTTAAATCACTTTCAGTAATTGTCTCCATGGCAAAATCGTAGTAGAATCCTCTATCGATTGCAGGGCCAATCGTTGGTTTTGCATCTGGATAAATTTCCATCACAGCCTGTGCAAGAAGATGTGCGGCACTATGTCTTAGAATATGCATACCAGACTCAGAATCTGATTTAATGCCCTCAATTTGACAAGAATCATGAATTTCGTAAGACATATCTCGTTCATGTCCGTCGACCAGCGCAGCCAGACAGCCATTTTTCCGTCCAAGCACATCAGTTATGACTTCAGAACAAGTAATGCCGGCAGCATATTCATTGATAGTTCCGTCAGGTAGTGTGATGTTAATCAGGGCCAAATCGCTCTCTCCTACAATTACCGGAAGAGCCAACCCTTCATCAACTACGCGATTCAAACTATGCGATTACCTCTTTTTGGGCATTATGCAACATCATAATGTAGATTAAATTATGATTTTTGTTAAGCAATATTCCACAAGTATTGAAGAGTAGTGGGTTCACAATACTAACATGGCAAAAACCCAGCGACTGGTTAGTATTGTTCTTTTGTTACTATTAATGCCGCTATTGTCGTCATTTGCTTCGGCAAATAATCAACCCGTTCAACCTCAAATAAATGCGCACTGGGTCGCAGATGAATTTGGAGAAACACTTCACTCGTATCGCGTTGTATTTGCTGATGACGAATCATATCAGGCGTTGGTCGATGTAGAACATAACAGGAATGGAGAACTTTTGCCGAGTGAGATATTTCAGTCTTGGGATTTAATCGATGGAGTAAGGGTTTTGGATATTCAACTTAATACAAGTCTAGAGTGGGGAGATTATGTTTCAGTTGCAGTCACTATTACACATTATGCTGGGCAAGAACTGGTAGATTCGATGCTGGTTGAGCGAGATTTTGAAATTGGTACTTGGAATCAACCAAATGATGACCATGAAATCATGCTTGAGACGACTTGGGATTTAGATCAAGTATTCAACACATCTTTGGGTCCACAAGGGTTTGAACTCGAGTTCATTGGACAAGGATGGCAACAGAGGACAGGTAATACGGTAGAATCATGGGAATTAGGCAATGGTAGCGTTATGTTTATTGAAACAACCGATGTTGGTAGCAATAACTTATCCTTAGAATTACACTCTATTTGGAAAAATGAAACAATCGAAAATGGTCAATTAACCTCACAAGTCTTTGAGGCAATTGGCTCGGGAACCTTGCATGTAATTGCTATTGAGGATGACTTATCAACCTCTATTTTAGTTGATGTAACCAATGCTGAATTAAATCGTTCGAACATTAATCAAGTTATCTCGGAGCGTCTCAAAATAGATGCTAATGGAGTGTTAAACATCACCAGTGAGGAAGATGAGAATTCATCAACAACAGTAGGCGGAGATATTGGCGTATTTTATCTTGAAACATGGGATGAAAATGGGGTAAGGCGTTACTATGACCAAAGATTCGAGGCAATAGCACAAATGATAATTATTGATGAAGGTACAAGACTGGATATCGATCTTAATACTTTGAATTCTGAGGAGACTTGGGTTGAGGGTGTACGAACAAATCAACTCGAGGAGTTTCTTGGTTCGGGGACATTTGGCTTCTCTGAGAGTGATAATGAGTCCTCAATAGACATAAACGGAACAATATATCAATTTCATACCAAGACCGAACAAGGCATAACAATGATTGATGAAGTTCATATTGACGGCGATATAAGCGGAGATGTTCAAGGAGACTTTGGTGTTGTTAGGGGGATTGAACTTACTGGAATACAGGCAAATGCAACAGGTGTCGAGTTTCCAGTTAACGTAATTCATGAGGAATCTTGGTTTAATTTAACTGGAATAAATGGTGGTAACTTTTTCGATGGTGCTGGAATAGGGGCAACACATAACCAAACATGGGATTACCAAGTAATATATTCTGATTGGGAAAATCGTACTGTTCGCTTGGTCTGGGAGGAAACAGGAGCTGATTCTTCAAGTGGTGAGGAATATCCAGAAAGAAGCCCGATTGAAAGAACAGCAGAGCCCCCAGAATATGAGGAAGCATTGGGTAATTTGACAATTAGTAGAGAGACTGGTTTAATGCCGATACCAATGCATCCGGGTGATAAAGTCAGACTCGATGGACAAGATGGGTTGACATTGATTGTAACTGCAGAGTCATTAGCAAATGACCCTAGAGATGGTCATAATTTCCATGTTGTCACATGGTCTGGTGTTTACGAGGGGAATGAGGCTGGAACTGCTTCAGGAGCAATCATCGATGAAGGGCCATTGAAAGGCTTAATCTCTAGCGTATCTAGGGTGTTGTCTGTACCATTTGGTGAAGATGGTTACCTCGCTAATTTTACCGAGACTCAACTATTGACTAGAGTAATCTCGCCTTCAGTAGTAACTGCTGAAGAAAATTCAGCACCGGTAATTTCCAGTCTATCATTGTTAGAAGGATTAGTTGTTTGTGAGGGTGGTAGTGTTGCAACCTTGGTTACAGATGTCAGTGATATTGATTGGAATTTAGAACAGGTTACTGTTGACTTGACTCCGATTGGAGGAATGGTTGTAGAAATGAACGATCGAGGTGTTGATGGCGATTTAGTAATCGGTGATGATAAATATACTACTCGAATTGTGGTTCCAGGATTAGAAGTTGGCAATTTTACTCTAGATATTGAAGCGAGAGATTCATTCGATGTAATTACCGCGTCTACAGGACAGATTACCGTTGCTAATCAAGCACCGAGGTTAATTGGGGCTGAAATATTACCAGACCAAGGCCCAAGAGGCACCAATATGGTGGTCAATTTGGAAGCCTATGATGGACATGGTGTTTCCAATATCAGTCTAGATTTACGAGAATATGGTGGTGAATTAGTCGAGTTGACCGATAATTCGGGAATTTGGACAACCATGATGACGGTGCCAGAGGGTATGTCTCCCGGAGATCAAGAATTGAGGTTTGTAACAGTAGACGGCTTGGGCAAAGTAGGTGTTACTAATCTCTGGCTGAACGGTGAGAGAGATGACTTCCATCCATATGGGCCGCACTTTATACCGGATGATGAAGCAATACCAATTTCAATAACAGTTGAAAATTCTCCTCCAACATTTATCTTGTCGGAGGTAATGGCATTAGTTCGTCAAGATGTGTCGACTACAGTTGTATTCGAGGTAGAAATTTTCGATTCCGATGGAATTACCAATGCAAGAGCCAATCTTGGCGTCTTTGCTACATTAGGTGCACAAACAGGTTGGGTGACAATGAATGATAACGGGATCAATGGTGATGCAACACCTGGTGATGGCATATACTCTGTAGAGTTGTCTCTACGTTCCAGCACACCATTAGGAACACATGAAATCCAAATTCAAGCGATAGATAGTTTTGATGTTGCAACCCCTGTTACTCCAGTATCGATAATTGTTCAGGAAGAAACCAACATACTACCTAGTCTAGATAGTGATTCAATTTCCACCACGGTTTTGATAGTGATTTTGATTGGATTCGCTGTCGTAGCGGGTAGTTCAGTATTATTTTTGATGCGGAAGGGCAAGGATAAGGAATACTTCGAAGACAGGTTTGGGTTTGAATAGTATATTTCCGATAACGGTTTATACCTCCGTTAGGTGGGAGGGCTACCTAGCGAGCGTAGTGTAGTGGTTATCACCGGGCGTTGCCAACGCCTGAACCCGGGTTCGAGTCCCGGCGCTCGCACCAAACTTACTCATTTCGCAAAAGTAACATTTAACCGTTGGACGCTAATAGCGGTGCAGGGTTAAGTATGACAGACAGACGAACAATTTTCATCGGCAAGAAACCATTACACGCATACGTTAGAGCAGTTGTTATGGCAATGGAATCGGGGGACCGCAACTTGGAATTAGTTGCTCGCGGCGCCACAATCGGTAGAGCGGTTGACGTAGCAGAGGTATGCCGTCGTAGAAACGGAATTATTGCCCAAGGCCTTCCTGAAGAGGTAGTCATTGGTGAGATTTCTTGTGAAAGTGAAGTAATTCCATCTCAGGATGGTAGAGACCGTACCGTGAGTGTTCTAAGGATTGAACTTGACGGACATGGCAATCTGCCAGAAAGAGAAGAAGAATAATTACTTCAGTAGCATAATTCTACGCTTAATTTCGTTAGCCGTATTTTCGAAAACTTCGAGTGATTGACCTACTGGATCGTCTAATTCCCAATCATCATCCAATTTTATTGCAGGACATTGAACTCCGCAACCCATTGAAATCACCATATCGAAATCGTCAGGGTTGAACTCATCTAGATTTTTAGGTTTCATAGTTGAAGTATCATGGCCCATATTTTCGATTATTGTAAGCGCATGTCGCGAGATTTTTTCTGCGGGGTGAGTTCCAGCAGAATGAGCATCATGACCATGCAACCTCGCGATTCCCTCTGCCATCTGTGAACGACATGAGTTACCAACACAAACAAATAAAATTCTCATGAATTTATACTACAGTCGGGATTATTTAGAGTATTCCTATTTAGAAATAGTTAGAATTATGACACTGTTTTAATTCGGACATATGGTACAACAATGCTATCTCAGTATCGGAGTTTAATTATCTACGCTTTATTTTTCAGTTTGTTTTTTGTGCTACACATTTATTTTGCCGCAAATGATCAAGATTTGTTATTTCAGTTGGTCGCTACCATAATCACGGTAATGTCGTTATTTTGTGGAGCAATTTGTGTGTTATTGGAATCTAAAGCCGAGCTTTATAGTAATGTGTTCCAGTTTGGAATGATTGCTTCAGTACCAATATGTACAGGTCTTGGCTGGGCGTATAATGATATGTCAGTTGGCTTTGAAATCATAATTTTTCCATTAGTTACATTATTGATTCACTATATGATTAGAATAAGTAGTATTGGAGATACCTATGGGTTGAAGTAGGATTGTTATTTGGTAAAATCATGTCCGAATCACCGGTGACAACCCATAACCCAAAAGGTGCAGATTCAACAGAAGGCCCAACCGCTCAACAGCAAAAGCAAATGGAAAGTGCTTATGCAAATATGAAGCGTAAAATGACTATGCAAGAAATTGGCAAAAAAATCAAACACAAAGTAATGGTTCTTTCAGGAAAAGGAGGAGTTGGCAAATCGACGGTTTCAACAGGATTGGCCCTATCCCTCGCTCAGCAAGGTCATACCGTAGGTATTCTCGATATTGACATAACTGGGCCAAATGTTCCGAAGATGATGGGTTTGGATGGCAAGCGATTACATGTAGAACAGGGAAGAATTCATCCTGCCCAAGGACATCTTGGCGTTAAAGTAATCTCTATGGCATTTCTCCTTGAGGATGAAGATACACCGGTTGTATGGCGAGGGCCAATCAAACTAGGTGCAATTCAGCAATTTATTGGCGATGTAGAATGGGGCGAACTAGATTATTTGGTCATTGATTTCCCACCAGGAACTTCGGACGAACCTCTGACTGTTGCACAATCTTTACCAGATATTGATGGAATGGTTATTGTAACAACTCCACAAGATGTTGCTTTGCTTGACAGTAGAAAATCGATTACTTTCTCAGAATCACTGAAAGTCCCGGTTTTAGGGGTTGTAGAAAATATGAGTGGATACACTATATCAGGAACAACAAGTCCTGATATTAACCTTGAGATTGCAGGACCAGGAGGTAAGAAGCACAAGGTCACTTCTGATAAAGATGGCAAATTCAATGTAACATTAGATATTTTCAAACAGGGCGGTGGCAAATCTACAGCAGATGAGTTTGGCGTCCCATTCCTTGGTGAATTGCCGTTTGACCCTGGTTTTGTACGTGGCGGCGATGATGGAGTTCACAGAATTGTGAGTGAACCAGATGGTGCTTCAGCGATTGCTTTTGCTAAGGTGGTCGAGGCGATAAAATCACAAATCGGCACTTCAGAGAGTCAAGGGTTAGAAATTATTTGAGGCAATAAATATGTCAGAAATGCCTGAATTAATTAGATTAGAACGTCATGAGACAAATATGGATCTGACATATTCTGATGGCGGCGAATTCACAATCAGTTATGACGATCTAAGGCATGCATGTCCATGTGCAAAATGTGCACCACTAAGAAATGAAGATGAATCAAGCAAATCTCTTCGCCGACAAGTTGAGGCAATGGCTGCTGAAAAACCACAAGTTCGCACAGTAGGAAAGTACGCACTGGCATTTGAATGGACTCAAGGATGCTCAAGCGGAATTTACCGTTTCGAAAGAATATGGGCATTAGCGAATAATCAGGACCCAGATGATGGCCGTTCCTATGTCCACGGTGCTTGGTAATATCGGAATGGATATTTTTTGTCAATAGAAGGCGAGGGTTTGATGTATAATCGTCTTGACGCCTTTTTGGAGTGACCGGATTATGCAAGGGGTATATATCACTTGGATGATTAGTGCACTTGCTCTTGGTGTCATTCTGTTGCCCGTTTTCAAACCTAAGTGGATGGAACTAAAGCTTACTACGTTCGTCGATTTTTTCCGTCGATATTGGATACATGTTCTAATCTTGTTTATGATTTATAACGCTAAAGACGGATTGGATGAAGTAGACAGGATACTGATGGCCAGTACAGGGCTTGACATGACACCGTGGATTTATGCAATTGAAGGAAATCTAGTATTGCATGTTCAACAGTTCTTTGAAGCGGAGTGGTTAACTGTAATTTTGACTCATTTCTATGTTGCAGGATTTATGTTCATTTGCTATGTTTCTGTGTTCTATTTTGCTTATTTTGATGACCGCTGGATGGCTGATAGAATCACCTTAACAATAGCGTGGGTCTATATCATTGCAGTACCGTTTTACCTGTTTTTCAATGTTAGAGTCACAGGAGGTTATATTCCGGAGATGGAAACTCTAGCGTATTCTTTGAATCCGGAAATATCAGATTGGTTCCGTAGGATTGACCCATTCACTAATTGTATGCCGTCCCTACATATTGGCATACCTTATGCTGTATGGCTATGTATCAAGCGTTTTGATCATGATGAGAGATGGGCATTATATCGCAAAATTGTGTTTGCCTATGTCATACTTACTGGTTTCACAATCATATATCTCGGCATACACTGGATTTTAGATATTGCAGGAGGAATGATTGTAGCATCAATTGCGGTAAATTTGGCAGACAAAACATCAAAGCCTGTTTGGAATATTTTGGATGAAAGAACCATCAATACGAGACTGGTTACGGTCTTAACTAATCCAAGAAAGGCATACAATTATATTGCCGGTAAAGTAACTAAAACGGCAAAAAAATTCGCTAGACCGACCTCTCGTGAAACAGGAATTTTATCGGTGATAGTACTATTGATTGTTGCTTCTGTGATTACTTGGGACCTTACTCATCAGTCATTATCTGCAAAAGGGGTTGAGGCACCAGATGGTGCTGCAGGTGCAGATGGTTGGCTTGCAACCATTGACAATACCTCTGAAGAAGGCAGATTACTGAAATTATATGATTTATCAGAATTAGATGATGATGGGATAGAAGTAATACAACCAGACCTTAGCATAGATTCGAAATATGAAATAACTGGCGATAAATTAGTGATGGCTAATGGAACTGTAATCTATGTAGTTGATACTGCGCAACCAGACGTAATTTTCTTCCAAAAGTCAATACAAAATATCAATCAGGTGAAATTATGCAACGTAGGAGATGATTATGTTTTGATGACTTTATCAGATGGTGAATTGTCAGCGGAATACATCACTGGTGAGACCATTGATTTAGGTATTGGAAATGAACGCATTTCCTTTGTCAAATGCCAAGGTAACGATTTTGCTTTCTTGGTAGAAGATGAGCCATCAAAAGTGTATATCAGTAATTTAGAGTTAGATGGTTCACTAACATACACAATCAATGCATCTGCTAGTGAAGAAGATGAGCAAGTCCTAGAAGATTGGGGCACTCCAGTTGATATTGAGAATGCTACAATTATTGATTTGGTTTTTGATCGAACTCATATTTTAGTGAATGTCAATGTATCAGCCGTGGATAGGTTGGTGTTAGTTGACCGAGTCACAGGGGAGCAGAGATTGTTGGGCGATAGTAAATATTCGTCGTATGATCCATCCATTAGAGAGGATGTGATTGCGTGGGTAATGAAAGACCATCTCAATCCAACCAGTCCGATAGAAGAATATTATGATGGAGAAATTTTGTATATGTCTTTGACAGATAATTTCACTCATGTTTTGACCGCAGACGAGTTAGATCAATGGGGGCCAATTGTTCTCGAAGACCATCTAATCTACTTAGAACAATCAGATGATGGCGTTCTTATTCAAGTTCATTCTTGGGAACCTGAATTGAAATCTTACTCCAACACCGTGTTGCAAATCGCTTCAATAGTTGGTATCGTATTGGTGTTTGTTTATATCAACCAAAAACAGAATGAAGCAAAGTCACTATTGATTTACGCTGAAGAAGAGTAATTTATTTCTTGATACTCAACATTCGTTCAAGTGCGAGAAGGGAACCTTCTTGTACATCTTTTGGAACTATGATTTGATTAGGAATCTCTCCTTCAACCAATTTCTCTAGAACATCCATTAGATAAGCAGGATGGATCATGTACATTGTTGAACACGGGCAGATTTTATCATCAAGACATTCAATATGCTTGTCAGGTAGAGAATCAGCTAATCTAGCGACCATGTTTATTTCAGTACCAATAGCAACTTTGCTACCACTTGGTAAATTCTCAACATAATTCTTGATGAATTGAGTAGAGCCGTTTGCATCGCTAACCTCAACGGTTTCTTTGGGACATTCAGGATGTACAACAACTAGCCCGTCTGGGTATTTTTCTCTGAATAGGTTTACTTGTTCTACCGTAAATCTCTTGTGAACCGAACAGAATCCGTGCCACAGAATAATTTTAGCACCCTTCAAATCTTTATCAGAACCTATCTTCGGCACCCATGTCGGCATTTTATCTTCTGTAATGCCCATTGAGAGTCCAGTGTTTCTTCCAAGGTGCTGGTCAGGGAAAAACAATACAGCACCATCAGGGCCAGCTCTGTCAAAAGCCCAATTTAGGATTCCAGTTGCGTTTGAAGAGGTACAAACAATCCCTCCATGTCGGCCAACAAAATCTTTCAAATCGGCACTACTATTCATGTATGTAACTGGGATTAAGTATGATTTTCCATCATTTGGAATGTCGCCAGGAGATTGGCGATTTATTGGATCGCTTAGTCCAGTTTCAGCAAGAATCTCGCTCCACGCACTTTCAACATCAGGAAGAGTGGCCATATCTGCCATTGAACAACCTGCTCGAAGATTCGGCAGAATGACAGATTGACTTTCATCGGTCAAAATATCGGCGGATTCAGCCATGAAATGAACACCACAGAATACAATATACTCTGCATCAGAGTCCGCCGCTTTTTGGCTTAGCATAAATGAGTCACCAATGAAATCGGCATGCATTACTATGCTATCTCTTTGGTAGTGGTGTCCCAAAATCATTAACTTTGAACCCAGTTCTTGTCGAAGTTCAGAAATCCTGTCGGCTATTGCTTTTTCTTCAGGAGACATGGATGTGTCCATGAAATCAATAGAACACATTGGCAATGTAATGGTCATATGCTTCATGCAACCGAACAGATGCCCCTTTTCAAGAATTGTGATTCCGTGATGTAAATAAATGAGAGCATTAAGGCGTCATCATGGTCTTCTTGCCGGACGCTATGCTTCATCTAGGCGCTGAAGCAGAAGTTTGGTCGGGACAGTGGATGGGTAAACCAGCGGTTAGGAAGTTACGTCGCAATCGTGCATGGCGTCATCCCGACCTAGAGAAACGCCTTGGCTATCGTAGAATGCTCAGCGAAGCTAGGATCTTAATCCGCCTAAAAAGCTCGGGATTACCAGTGCCGGCAATTTGGGATGTCGATTTGGAAAATGGCCGTATAGTAATGGAGAAAATGGTGGGAAGGCCTTTGATTGAGGTTCTGCGAGATAATTCGTTGACAAAACAACAAATTGACAAAGCACTATTCAATACTGGAGTTGCTGTTAGAATGCTACATAGATTAGCGGTTACTCACGGTGATTTGTCAACAAACAACATTTTGGTTGATGAAGATTGTAACGCAGCTCTAATTGATTTTGGGTTGTCTGCAGTTGAGTATGAAGTGGAGCGATTTGGAATTGATTTACATGTTATGGATGAGATTTTAGGGGCATCTCATCCTAATATTGCCAATGCCATTGATGTATTCTTAGCAGGGTATCAGCAATGTGATGATGAGCAAGGCCCTACATTGGAACTATCTGGAGGTAGACCGCCTGCGGCGAAAGAAATTCTGAAACGTCTTGACGATGTAAGGTCAAGAGTAAGATATCACGGGTAGTTTACCCTACCAATAATCTCATTTCTTCCACACTTTTTAGTTCAGAGAGATAGATTTGTTCAATAGAATCGTACAAATCATCAGTTTGGTCAATCAATGGTAGCAACTCAGCATAGACTTCAGATGCTTTGATTTCAGTCTCAAGTGCGTAATTCAACATTTCAACATAATCTGTTGTGTGAGTGATTGGGTGTACACTTCTTTCGGTAACTGGAATTCCGCCTAATTGAACAATTCCTTTGCGAACAATATCTGCATGGTCAATTGATTCAGTCATCTCAGTGTTGAACATAGGTGAAAGTTGTAAACGGTGAATTCCTTTGACATTCGCAGAATAATGGGCGTACATATTTATCGCTCTTAATTCCCAACCTAGTGCAGCATTCATTTTATCTATCAACTCACTCATAATATCAACTCTTAGGGCAAACTAAATCTTTTTTACATTCTTGCCTTACATTAAACCGTTGACACTAGGTGTTAATAAACTAATGGAATGATTAGCCAATTTCTAACCTATCGCCTAATTCATAGCCAAAAAAGGCGAACAATATGCATGTGATAAATGAAAGTGTTGCGTAACCTAATGCAAGCATGAAACTACCATCCTTTAACATTGTAATAGTCTCTACTGAAAATGTAGACATAGTGGTAAATGATCCAAGTAATCCGGTTCCAAAGAAAAGTAAAACATCGTCTGAATAACCTTGGTTAATGGCTAATATTGCCAGAACTCCTAAAGCAAAAGAACCAACGACATTCACTACAATTGTAGAAGTCGGCCAGTCACCAGTTTCAATCATACTTCCTGCAGCATACCGTAAAACCGCACCTATTGCGCCGCCAACTGCAACTAAGGCTACTTGCTGAAACACATTTTCTCGTAAGGGTTCTATGTGTTAAATCATCTTATGAAAAAAACTCTACTATGACATTTTATCGATAGACATGATAACTCGGATGCTATCGCCTTACCATGAATCCGACAGTTTGGTTCCTAACCGGTAACTCTGGAAAACTTGTGGAAGCTGATAATCATCTAAACAAACTGGGCTACACAGTTAGACAATTAATTGTTGAAAAAGATCAATTGTATGAGCCTCAGGCGGCTACATTAGAAATTGTTGCAAAATCGAAAATAAATCAAGCCCTAGATCATCTCCCTGTTGAATTTAATGCTGGTGATATGATACTAGTAGAGGATGCTGGGTTGTTTGTTTCGGCACTTGATGGATTCCCTGGAGTATATTCATCTTATGCGCATTCTACCATTGGTAATTTAGGGATAATCAGGTTACTCAATCATTTGGAAACCGAGAACCCTGTTTCAAGCGCTAGTCTTAGAGCGGCTCATTTCAAAGCAGTTGCAGTAATATGGCATAATGGCGAAATTATTGTTGGAGAAGGGATTTGTCCTGGCCATATAGCGGTTGAACTCATGGAAGGTAATGGCTTTGGCTTTGACCCAATATTCATTCCTTACGATTTAGATGCAGATTTGCAGCCTCTTGATGCTGGAAGTTATGGGGAACATAGTACTCATGGCAAAACCTTTGGTGCGGTTGAGTTGGAAGTCAAGAATAAATTTAGTCATCGAAGCAGGGCACTACAAAATTTGTTTAGCCAATTGCCATCAGCATGATAAATTAGAACCAATTGGATGAGTGTGAGGGACATGGGATTTTTCAGGACGCTTTGTGGACTTGTCGCTGCAAGTGCGGGAATTTTCTATCTGACTTCGGCTTCAAGTCTTTCCGATAATGGCTCATGGTCACTCATTGGGATTACTTTTGGCGCTACATTTCTCTGGGTTTTACTAGGTGGCCGGGGCGTCAAGTCAGGGGCACAAATTGCCACTGCACAGTCGGTTAGTACAGTGGTTGAATCAACTACGGATGAAACTGAAGAGGAGGGGGCCTCCGATACAGACATTCCTCCGCCTGTTACGGCAGAAGAAAATCTAGATGGTGTATCTTTACGAGAGAGAAAATTGGCGAAAATTCAAGCTGCTAATCAGCAAGATAGTGATTCAGATGAAGAGGTTGAAGAAGTTGTTACAGTCGAGGTAACTCTTGATAATGTACACACTGCTGATGAATATGTGGTTGAAGTTAGTCCTGAATCCGTCGAAGATGCTGATATTGAAATGACGGTATCTAATCGTCGAGTCAAGCACCAAGAAATTAGGCAACGAATCGAAAAGCGAAGACGTAACCAACTCGCAGAAATAAGAGCCTCAACGGTGAGAATGTGGGAGCAACACAATGAAGGCGAAGACATTGTTGCAGTTTTACAAAACCCTGAGCACGGAATGAATATCTTAGATGAACCTCAAAAGCCTGAGGCTGGGCATGTATATGGGGCTACTTTCATTCGTCTCGACGAAGGTACAATTCTCAAGTTAAGAACTCCACTAGACTCTGGATTTGAAGAGGTTGAAAAGAAGGCAAAGTTGCCTGAACTACCCGGTATCGATGGTATGCCAATGCCTCCTTTACCAGATGGTAATTTACCACTGCCGCCATTACCCAATGCAAGTGATGCTCTGGCGGCAATGAAGTTACAAATGGATGAGGATTGAGTACCTTATACTCACATATCTTGCCATTTTGGTTTACTTCTTTCCATGAAGGCTTTTACGCCTTCTTCCTTATCTTTGCTGTCAAATAAATTGGCAAACTCATCAGCTTCAATCGCCACACCTTCATCTAAGGTATTGTTCAGTGAAGCCTTGATTGTTCGCTTTGCAGCAGCAAGGGTGAAGACTGATTTGCTGGCGATTTTGTTAGCCATATCTAAGGTGAAATCATCTAGTTCATCAGGTGAACATACATGGTTAACCAAACCAATTGATTTAGCCTCATGCGCATCAACCATTTCACCAGTCATAACCATCTCTAGCGTCTTGCCATAGCCAATTAATTTGGCTAAACGCTGTGTTGCGCCATAGCCAGGAATCAACCCAAGATTGATTTCAGGAGTTCCAAATTTAGCTCGTTCAGAAGCAATTCTAATGTCGCAAGAGCATGCTACTTCACATCCTCCTCCCAAAGCAAAACCATCGACCATTGCTATTGTTGGTTTGGTTAATCCCCATAATGCTTCTACTGCATTGTTGGTGAACTTGATCTTGGTCGCAACACTATCCATTCCAACGAATTCTGAAATATCTGCTCCGGCAACAAAAGCATTCGGCTTTGGTCGTTTCCCTTCTTCTGCCGGTAATGGCTTGGACCCAGCGATGATAACACATCTTACCGAGTTATTGCTTTCAACCCAAGCGCAGAAATTTTTCAAGGAATCCAT
>MDSV01083289.1_pt1 | contig 15837 bp, 13 predicted proteins | sample 810851 | NCBI WGS metagenome assembly MDSV01 (sample SAMN05326640, study PRJNA326480) | marine metagenome | isolation source: seawater | place: Atlantic Ocean: North East | collected 2012
ATTATCTCAACTAATAGATGTTAAAAAAGTATTGTACTTTTGATATATGTTTACCGATCAAGAAGAGAATATAATTAAAAAACTAAAAAAAAACTGCGCAGGTGAAGATAAATGTCAGTTTGATATAATTAAAAAAATGTCCTCTCTTGGAATTGAAAAACCAGTCCAAAAAAAAATATTAAATATTTTAGTTGAAGAAAATTTTATTAACGAAGCAAGATATGCAAAAACTTATTGCAGGGGTAAGTTTCGTATTAATAAATGGGGTAAACAGAAAATTATAAACTCATTAAAAATTAAAAATATTTCATCAAAAAACATTAATAATGGGTTAATGGAAATAGATAAAGAAAGTTATATCAGTTTAATTAATGATCTAATATTTAGAAAAAATGAAAATTTAAATAAGCTTGATATGAAATTAAAAAAAGAAAAAATTGCTAGTTTTTTACTACAAAAAGGGTTTGAGTCGCCTTTAGTATGGAAAAGTATAAATAATTTAATAAAGAAATAAATTTAAATACAAAATGGTGAGTCAAGAGACAATAAAAAATTTAGATCATAGAAAATTACAACTATATAAGTATGTTAAAATTGAACAAAAAAAATCTCAACTAATCGAATTAGAAAAAAAATCACAAAATGATAATTTTTGGGACAAACAAGATAAAGCAACAATAATACTAAAAGAAATAAATGATTTAAAAAAATGGATTAACTTATATGATGAAATTAAAACAAACATTGAAGAATTAATAGTACTGAAAGAGCTTGAAGCAAATGTAGAAGAACTAAACACTCAGCTAAGTAAAACAATAGAATCAATTGAAATACTTGAGTTTAAGAATATGTTAAGTGCTAAAGAAGATAATCTTTCTGCAATTATGACAATAAATCCAGGAGCAGGTGGAACAGAGGGGCAAGATTGGGCCGAAATGCTAATGAGAATGTATTGCATGTGGGGTGAAAAAAATCATTATAAAGTAAAAACATTGGATATCATCAAAGCAGAACCTGTTGGTATTAAATCTGTAACAATAGAATTTGAAGGCGATCAACCTTTTGGCCATTTAAAAGGAGAAAATGGAGTTCATAGACTAGTAAGAATATCACCATTTGATGCAAATTCTAAAAGACATACAACTTTTGCCTCTGTTTTTGTCTATCCCCTGGTTGATGAAACAATTGAAATAAAGATTAATGATTCTGAAATTAGTTGGGATACTTTTAGAGCTGGTGGGGCTGGTGGACAAAGTGTTAACAAAATAGAAACTGCAGTCAGATTGAAACATGAACCAACTGGCATAATAATTGAGAATTCTGAATCAAGATCTCAATTTGATAATAAAGAAAAAGCAATAAAATTATTGAAGTCCCAGTTATATGAAATTGAGAGAAGAAAACTATTGAAAGAAAAAGAAAAAATTGAACAAAATAAAAAGAAAATAGAATGGGGTTCCCAAATAAGAAATTATGTTTTACACCCTTATAAAATGGTTAAAGATCTTAGAACAAATTTCGAAACATCTAAGCCAGAAGATGTTTTAAATGGTGACTTAAATCCATTTATCAAATCTTACCTAATGGAAAACGGACAACAATAAAAAATAATGGAAAAAATATTAATAGGTTTATACTTATTTTGGCAAGTCTGACTGTTCAAGTTTTCCTTCTCTTAACCAAACAAAAATAAAATATGGAATTACGCTTGCTAAAAAGAAAATACACCAAAATGCCATTAAAAAAACAAAAACAAATATTAAGAAGCCTATAAATTTCATAATTATTAATTTTGTACAAATTAACAATAACTATTATCAGTATCAAAAAAAAAAACCATGAAATTTAGAATAGAAAAAGATACTATAGGTGAAGTGAAGGTTCCTTTAGAAAAATACTGGGGCGCTCAAACAGAAAGAAGTAGAAATAATTTTAAAATTGGACCTGCAGCTAGTATGCCGATTGAAATTATATATGCTTTTGCTTATCTCAAAAAAGCTGCAGCTTATACAAATAATGATTTAGGTTGTCTTTCAATTGAGAAAAGAGATTTGATTATCAAAGTATGCGATGAAATTCTTGAAGGAAAACATGACAATGAATTTCCATTAGTTATTTGGCAAACAGGAAGTGGCACTCAAAGTAACATGAATGTAAATGAAGTAATTGCTAATAGAGCTCACGTGATTAATGGAGGAAAAATTACAGATTCTGTGAAGTATATACATCCAAATGATGACGTAAATAAATCTCAAAGTTCAAATGACACATTTCCAACTGCTATGCATATTGCATGCTATAAAATAATTGTAGAACATACCATTCCAAATTTAATAAAACTAAAGGAAATTCTAGAAAAGAAATCTAAGGAATTTCAAGATATAGTAAAAATTGGAAGAACACACTTAATGGATGCAACTCCACTAACTCTAGGGCAAGTGTTTTCTGGATATACTTCACAAATAAATCATGGCATAAAAGCAATAGAAAATACACTTTCTCATCTTTCAGAAATAGCATTAGGGGGAACAGCAGTAGGTACTGGCATCAATACTCCTAAAGGATATTCAAAACTAGTAGCAAAATATATTTCGAAATTTACTGAACTACCTTTTATTTCTGCTAAAAATAAATTTGAAGCAATTGCAGCCCATGACGCAGTGGTAGAAAGTCATGGAGCACTTAAACAAATAGCTGTTTCTTTAAACAAAATTGCTAATGACATAAGAATGTTATCTTCTGGCCCAAGAAGTGGTATAGGAGAGATTATAATTCCAGAAAATGAACCAGGTTCATCAATAATGCCTGGTAAAGTTAATCCAACTCAATGTGAGGCAATTACTATGGTTTGTGCTCAAGTAATAGGAAATGATAATTCAATATCATTAGGAAATATGCAAGGGCAATATGAACTCAATGCTTTCAAGCCATTACTAGCTAGCAATCTTATTCAGTCTGCAAAATTAATAGGTGATGCTGTATCTTCTTTTAATAAAAATTGTGTGAAAGGAATTATACCTAATCATAAAATTATAAAGAAAAACCTTGAAAACTCTTTAATGCTAGTGACAGCTCTAAATAATAAAATAGGATATGAAAAAGCTGCTCTGATTGCAAAACATGCTCATAAAAATGATTTAACTTTAAAAGAAGCGGGGATTAGTCTTGATATAATTACTGCAGAAGAATTTGAAAAATGGGTAAATCCAAAAGATATGTGTGGATAAAATTATTTTATAAATAATCTGTTAAACCTTTTCTTTTAAGACTATTAACAATGTCCTTTATCTTTTGTTCATCATCAGTTTTACAGATCATTAATACTTCTTTTGTATCTATTATTATATAACCATCTATTCCTTGCAAAACAACTAATTTTTTCTTATCTGCATTAACAATATTATTAAATGAATCATTAAAAATAATATTATTGCCAATAACAGAATTATTATCCTTGTCAGATTCTATATGTGTCGAAACTGAACCCCATGTACCAAGATCACTCCATCCAAATTCTGATGGAAAAACATATACATTATCTGCTTTTTCCATAATAGCATAATCTATTGATATATTTTTACAACCAGGGAAAACTCTATTAATATATTCTTGCTCATTGTTTGTTTGATAAAATTCTTTTCCTTCTTCAAAAATATCATAGATATCACGCAGATATTTTCTAAAAGCTAAAGTTATCGATTTAACACTCCAAATAAACATACCAGAATTCCAAAGAAAATCACCACTATCAATAAAACTTAAAGCTAACTCCTGATTTGGCTTTTCAGTAAACGTTTTAACTTTCTTAAGATTAGAATCTATCTCTAATTCATTAGATTTATATTGTATATACCCATATCCGGTATCTGGACGTGAAGGTTTGATTCCTAGAGTTAATAGCACGTTTTTTTCACGAGAAATATCAAGACATTTCTTGCTTATATTAATATATTTTTCCTCATTTGTAATTATATGATCTGAAGCTGCAATAATCATATTTGCATTTGGGTTAATTTTTTGTAATTTAAATGAAGCATACGCAATACATGGAGCTGTATTTCGCATTACTGGTTCAAGAAGTATGTTGTCTTTCTTCAAATAATTTATTTGATCTAAACACAATTGTTTATACATTTCATTGGTTACAATAAAAATATTTTCAACTGGAACAATTTTTTTTAAACGTCGAAATGTCTGCTGAATTAAAGTTTCACCTGTACCAAGTATATCTAAAAATTGTTTTGGTGTATTCTTCTTACTTATTGGCCAAAATCTGGAACCAATTCCCCCAGCCATAATTATTGCAAAATCGTTTCTATTCATCTTTTTATTATCTCACAAAAATACAATTTTCATCCTAAAATACTAATCTCAGCTAAAGGATGAAAAAAATATACTTTATTATTTTTTTTATTAATACATCTATATCTTTTTCTTAATTTTTCCTCTTTAATGAAAATTTGATTATTAAAAACAAATTCCGCACCTCTATTTAAATTTAAAATTTTTAGTTTTTTAATTTCATCATATTTACTTAGAGTTAATGAAAGATCAAAATCTGAAAATGTTGATGCTAAAGGATTTTTAGAATATCTAATTAATGATTTTAATATATCTGAAGGAAAAATATCTTCATGAATTAATGTTTGTAATAAATTAGAAAAAATATTTTTCCATTTTTTTCCATGAGGAGGATATAGGTTATAGTATTTTTTATAAACATATGCATGCGCTAATTCATGAGTTAATGTAATTAAAAATGCATATGGATTAAGATTATTATTAATAGTTATTATTGATTTATTTTTTATAACCTTAAAATCCCCTGATTTTGTTTTTCTGGGATTTTTTATCTCTACAAGTGTATCCGTTTCTAAAATCCAATTATTAACTATATTATAGCTATTAATGGGTAAAAAATATTTTAACATAATTATATCTTTTCTGTTTTAGATAAACTAAAAATCTGTTTATACGATTTTAAACTACTTAAAACCCTAATAATAAAGCAATATAACCCACAGCTAAAGCAATTAATAATCCAAATATAGTAACTAGTAATCCGTCTTTTCTATTTTCTGCAATTAATGGAAAAATCCCGTCTCCACTAGTAGCTATAGCTGCTGCGATTAATGCTGAAATTGGGAAATTAGGTATTGTTATAAAAGCAGTTGCAACTGCTATCATACCTCCACATCCTGGAGTTACTCCAATTAAAGCTGCTAACAAAACAACAATAAATGATGAAGATGTCATCCAAGAATTAAACATCTCTGCTCCGACAAGAACATCAATAATATAGTTCGCTATAAATAAAGCTATAAAAACATATGTTACAACCATAGAAACATCCAAAATCGCATGTGATAATGTAGATATAATATTATTATTACCATGACATTCAAGATCCTTATAAATATATTTACTTAAAAGATAAAAAACTATACAGGTAATTGTAAGTGTAATAGAAATCCAGTAGGTTAAATTTGCAATAGATTCTATGCTTTGACCCCATAAAGCCATAATTGATCCTGGAGCTAAAAATATAGCCATTATTAGTATAGAATATACTCCTAAATTCTCAATAAAATTAGAGAAAGAGTTTTTATTTTTTGGAATTACGTGATCTTCTAAATAAGTATTATTATTTTCCTGATTCTTACTGATTCCAAAAAAATCAGTGAAATATCCAAAAATAATACCTGTAACAAATCCAAATATAGTAACTATTAAATAAGCTTGCAGGTTACCTACAACATCTGCTTCATCAGAAGCTCCTAATAAAACAAAAGATCCTTCTCCTAAAGTACTAATAAAGCTAGCAAATAAACCACCAAAAGATATTTTTTTCTTTTTATATAATGATGCCAATATGATTGTAGCTCCACAACCAGGAATTGCTCCAAAAAAAGAACCAATAATAGGATGCATCCATTTTGGACCAATCTGCGTCGATATCTTATCAAATCTCTTTTGGGCTATAAAACTTATTAATGCAAATCCAATTATTGATATAGAAACATATCCTCCTATTGATCCTGCTGCCTCAAAATTATCTAAAATAAATGACCAAAGATTAAATTCCATAGTTATAAATTTATTATTTAAATATTATTATCGAATAAAACTAATAGTAAGCCTTTAATTAAATCATATTTAAAATACTAAAAAATATATGATAAAACCAATTTATAATTAATAAAGTAACTAAATATTTTAATGCAAATATATGTTTATTCGAATTCTAAAAAAACTAATAATTGGCAGATGAGAAATTAGGACAATCATCACACTTTTTTTTCTTACTAACCGCACAAGAAGAAAAAAAGAAAAAAATAATAATTATGAATAAAAAATATATTTGCTTTTTCATTTCCAACGCAAATATAAATAAATTACTTATTTTCGAACACATGTTGAAATTATTAAAACATCTAGGAAAGTACTTTAATATGATGTCAAAGGTTTTATCAAAACCAAAAAAATATTCTGTCTTTTTGGGTCAATTAAATTTAGAATTACAAAAAATTGGTCTGAATTCTATTAGCATCGTTACAATTATATCATTTTTTGTTGGAGGAGTTGTGAGTATTCAAACTGCATTTAATCTTCAAAATCCATTGTTACCAAAATATCTCATTGGCTTAGCTAGTCGGGATTCTCTTATATTAGAATTCTCACCAACAATGATAGCATTAATATTAGCTGGAAAAGTTGGTTCTAGCATTGCTTCTGAAATTGGTTCTATGAGAATTACAGAACAAATAGATGCATTAGAAATTATGGGAATGAATTCTGCATCCTATTTAATTCTACCAAAAATTATTGCATCAATATTTTTTTTTCCTCTTTTAGTTATTTTGAGTATGGGTATAGGAATGATTGGTGCATGGATAGGTGCTTTGTCTGCTGATATTACTACTTCTGAATTTTTATATGGTCTTAAATATGAATTTAACCCTTTTTACATCACCTATGCTATTATCAAAACCATTTTCTTTGCATTTATTATTTCTTCTGTTTCATCATATCTTGGATATTTTACTAAAGGAGGAGCAATTGCAGTAGCTAAATCAAGTACTGAAGCTGTAGTTTCAAGTAGTATTATAATACTGATTTTAAACTATGTTCTTACAGATTTAATTTTATCATGATTGAAATAAGAAATATAACAAAAGCATTTTCAGGTAATAATATCTTAGATGATTTGTCTTTTAAATTCGAGAGAGGAAAAACAAATTTAATAATAGGAGAAAGTGGCTCTGGAAAAACAACATTATTAAAAATATTAATTGGTTTATATAAACATGATAAAGGAACTGTATTATTTGATCAAACAAATCTAAATAATATTAACCTAAAAGACCAAAGAATACTTAGACAAGAAATAGGCATGCTTTTTCAAGGGGGCGCACTATATGATTATATGACAGTTGAAGAAAATATCATGTTTCCTCTAACAATGTTTACTAATAAAACAGAAAAAGAAAAAAATATACGAGTTGATTTCTGCTTAGAAAGAGTTAATCTTGTTGGAAAAAATAAATTAAAAACTTCGGAGCTAAGTGGTGGTATGATTAAAAGAGTTGCTATTGCAAGAGCAATAGCAATGAAACCAAAATATTTATTATGTGATGAACCTAATTCAGGTTTAGATCCGAGAACAGCAATTCTTATCGATGATTTAATAAGAGAAATCACTAAAGAATATAATATAACAACTGTTGTAAATACTCATGATATGAACTCTGTTATGCAAATCGGAGATAAAATTGCCTTTATATATAATGGCAAGATTTGGTGGTCAGGAGACAAAGAAGAACTTATTAATTCTAATAATAAAGAGTTGAATGATTTTGTATTTGCTTCTAAATTATTTAAAAGATTGAAAACAAAAAAATGAAATATGTAAAGCCAAAAAAATTTTTAGGCCAACATTTTTTAATTGATGATCAGATTGCAGAAAAAATAATAAATTTAGTAAGTGATAAAACAAAATATATTCTTGAATTAGGTCCTGGTACAGGAGCTCTAACAAAACATATAATTAAAAAACATTATTCAGCAAAATATATAGAGATTGACTCTGAAAGTGTTGAATATTTAAAAGTCAACTATTCTGAAATAAAAGATAAGATAATAAAAGATGATTTTTTAAAATTAAATTTAAAAAACATACATCCTTTTCCATTTACACTAGTAGGAAACTTTCCATATAATATATCATCTCAAATATTATTTAAAATTTTAGAAAATAAAAATTTAATAACTGAAATGATTGGAATGTTTCAAAAAGAAGTTGCAGAAAGAATTGTTGCAAAAAAAGGAAAAAAAAAGGGAGTGATATCCATTTTTACACAAGCTTTTTATGATGTAGAATACTGTTTTAGTATTGGAAACATTAAGTTTTCTCCTCCTCCAAAAGTAGACTCTGCTGTTATAAAAATTCAACGAAATAGTGTTAAAAAGCTTAAGTGTGATGAAAAAATATTTAATCATGTTGTAAAAACAGCATTTAATCAAAGACGGAAAACTTTGAAAAATGCCTTAAAATCTTTTAATTTGTCTTACTGTAAAGAAATAAATAGATTACTTACATTAAGAGCCGAAGAATTATCAGTAAATGATTTTATATTAATTAGTTTAAATGTCAGAAAAAACAATAAATAATCAATTAATTGAAAAAATAAATCTTTTAATAGAAGAAAAAAAAGTAAGTGATTTAAATAATATAATAAAAACTCTACACAACGCCGATATAGCGGAAATCATCAAACAATTAAATTTAGAAAAAGCCAAATACCTTTATAAACTTATAAAGGATGAAAAAGCTGCACTTGTTATAATTGAATTAGAAGATAATATTAGAGAACAACTGCTATCTAATTATTCAGCAAAAGAAATTGCAGTTGATGTAATTGAAAATTTAGAGTCAGACGATGCAGCAGACTTAATTTCTGAATTCTCAAAAGAAAAAAAAGAAGAAGTCTTATCTCATATAGAAAATATTGATTATGCAAATAATATTTCAGATCTTTTGAATTATTCTGAAGATACAGCTGGTGGTTTAATGGCAAAAGAATTAATCAAAGTAAATGAAAACTGGAATACATTACTATGTTTAAAAGAAATGCGAAAACAAGCTGAGTCAATAAAAAAAGTACATACAATTTATGTTATTAATAATGAAGATCAACTTTTAGGTTTATTATCATTGAGGAAGTTATTATTATCACAAAATAACGAGCCTATTAAAAATATTATTAAAAAAGATATAGTTGCTGTAAATGTTTTTGAAAACAATGAGCAAGTTGCAAGTATCATGAGAAAATATGATTTGATTGTTCTTCCTGTAGTAAATGATAAGAATGAACTTGTAGGAAGAATTACAATTGATGATGTTATGGACGTTGTAAAAGAAGAGGCTGAAAAAGATTATCAAATGGCTTCTGGAATTATTGAAGATATTGAAATAAATGATAATATTTGGACCGTAACAAAAGCAAGATTACCATGGCTATTAATAGGAATGATAGGGGGATTAATAGGCGCGGAATTAATTGGTTTTTTTAACTTAAAAGAAAACATAGAATTGGTATTATTTATTCCTCTGATTGCTGCAATGGGAGGGAATGTAGGAGTACAATCTGCTGCTATTGTGGTGCAAGGAATAGCGAATAACTCCTTAAAAACAAATAATATAATTAATAGACTATTAAAAGAATTAATAACAGGAGCTGTAAATGGCTTTATATGTTCTTTACTGATATTCATTCCTATACTTTTACTTGGTTATCATATCAAACTATGTGTAATTGTAAGTATCTCTTTATTAGCAGTTATTATATTTGCAGCTTTATTTGGCACATTTATACCAATTACATTAAAAAAATATAACATTGATCCAGCATTAGCAACTGGTCCATTTATTACCACAATTAATGATATACTAGGACTATTCATTTATTTTTTAATAGGAAAAGCTATTTTTTAATATGAAAATACTTTTTATTGAATCTGTACATCCTTTATTAAAAGAAAATCTAGAGAGTAACGGATTTGTATGTGATATAGAATATAAAAAAAGTAAAAAAGAAATAGAGAAAATCATTTCAATATATGATGGTATTATTATTAGAAGCAAATTTAAAATTGATCAATTATTTATCGATCAAGCTAAAAACTTAAAGTTTATAGCAAGAGCTGGTTCAGGACTTGAAAATATTGACACCGCATATGCTACTAAGAAAAATATAATCTGTTATAATGCTGCTGAAGGAAACAGGCAATCTGTAGCTGAACATGCTATAGGACTAATTCTTTCTCTACTAAATAAATTAAATAAATGTGATGAAGAAGTTAGAAATGGAATATGGAAAAGAGAAGAAAACACTGGAGTTGAATTGTCTGGAAAAAAAATTGGTATAATAGGATATGGAAATAATGGTTCCGCTTTAGCAAATATAATATCAAGTTTTGGTGTAAAAATATTAGCATACGACAAATATCTTAATAATCATGCTCACAAATGTGATATGAACACTATTTATGAGCAAGCTGATATACTTAGTCTACATATTCCACTAACTGAGGAAACAAAATGGCTTGTAAATGAAAGTTATATTAATAAATTTAAAAAGAATTTCTATTTAATAAATACCTCTAGAGGTAAGTGTATAAAAACAAGTTGTTTAGTTACAGGCTTAAAAAATGGGAAGATAAAAGGAGCATGTCTAGATGTATTTGAAAATGAAAAAATAGATTTCAAGAGTTTAAATAATAATAATAATAATAATATAAATTATCTTCTTAAATCAAATAAGACTATTCTCTCTCCACATGTTGCTGGATGGACAAAAGAAAGTAAAATTAAAATTGCAAAAGTATTATACACTAAAATCATGGCATTTAAGGCGAAAAATTTATAAAACTATTCAGCAACTACTTGTATAGTATTTCTTGATTTTTGTTCTAAAATTATTTTTTTATCATTAAATAATTTTAACGATTCTAAAGTATAGTGTCTAATAGTATACAAAGTTAAGTTAGAATTATAATTTACCTTAAAATATTTTTGAAGATCACTAATTAGGCAAGGCACTTTGAACTGATGATTATCTATACATATAGAAAAAGATATTGCTGAATTTTGCATTAAATTAGGAGTAATAGAATATGTTGCGAGCAATTTAAATATTTTACTTAAATGTTGCTCAATTATAAATGATAAATCTGGATCTGAAATCGAAATTAATATTTGATCTTTTTTTAAAATATAAGAAGGCTTATATGAACACTCTTTTTGGCTATCATAAACCAAAGTACCATTGTTATCTAAATCAATAAATGATCTAATAATAAGTGGTATATTTTTCTTTTTTAAAGGCTGTATAGTCTTAGGATGAACTACTTTAGCTCCAAAAAAAGCTAATTCTATGGCTTCATCATAAGAAATATGATGATATAATTGAGCATTTGGAAAATATCTAGGATCTGCACTCATTAAACCTAGAACATCCTTCCAAATTATTACTTCTTTTGCTTTTAAAGAAAATGCTAATATGGCAGCAGAAAAATCTGACCCTTCCCTACCAAGTGTAGTAGTATGATTCTCACTAGTACCTCCAATAAATCCTTGAGTAATATAGAAACCTTTATTAATTTCCTTTTTAATTAATTCTGTCGTTAATTTCCAATTAACTTGCGCATTCTGATATGTATTATCTGTTCGAATAATATCACGAGCATCTATCAGTTTGTTACTGACACCTATATCGTTTAAATAAAAACTCATAATCTTGGTTGATAAAAATTCTCCTACGGATACAATTTGATCATAGATATAAGAATAATCGTGTGTAGAATCTTCATTTAAAGCCCATTCTAATTCAATGAAAATATTATGTATTTCATCATAGATTAAATTTTTTTGATCAAATATTGAATTTAAAATATCATAATGAAAACACTTGATCTTATTAAAGATAATATTCTTGTCATCTTGGGCTTGAACATGACAATTGTATAAATCTTCAAACATATTTGTCACCTTTCCCATAGCTGAAAATACTACTATCAGATTATCATGCTTATAATTTTTAATTATCTGAACCGTATTCTTTATAGAACTAATATCCTTTATAGATGCTCCTCCAAATTTAAGTACTTTCATTATATTTATAAACTAAACATCAAAGTAAAGAATTATTTTTCTAAAAATTCTTATCAAATTTCCGATATTTGCAATATATCTAATTTATCATCTTATGAAAATAGCATTTATCACTTCAGGGGGTATTGCGCCATGTCTATCAGCAACAATAGGTAGACTTATAAAAAATTATTTTGAGAATTATCCTAATGCTGAAATAATTGGGTATTTAAATGGATATAAAGGTTTATTGTTAGGAAGATCTATTTCATATCCTAAATCGCTTTTAAATGATATTGAAAAATTATATAATTTTGGTGGATCTCCAATAGGAAATAGTAGAGTTAAATTAACTAATATTGATGATTGTTTAAAAAATGGATTTGTAAAAAAAGGTGAAGATCCTCTAAAAATTGCTGCTGATCAATTAGTAAAAGATAATATAACTATTTTACATACAATAGGCGGGGACGATACTAATACTACTGCTGCAGATTTATCAAATTATTTAAAAAAAAACAATTATAGATTAACAGTTGTTGGATTACCTAAAACAATAGATAATGATGTATATCCCATTAAACAAACTTTAGGAGCATGGACAGCTGCAGAACAAAGCGCTATTTTTTTTAAAAATATTGTAAATGAAAACACAACTTCTGACAGACAGCTCATTATTCATGAGGTAATGGGAAGAAATTGTGGTTGGCTTACTGCTGCATCTGCTTTAGAATATAGAAAACTACTAAATGATACTGATTTTATACCAGAAATAGGAGTAATGAGAGAAAAATGGGAAATTCATTCTATATTAATTCCAGAAGAAAAAATAGATTTTGATAAAGAATGTTCTCGCTTAAAAAAGATAATGGATAAGCATGATTGTGTAAATATATTTTTAAGTGAAGGTGCAGGAATTGATACAATTATTTATGAAACAGAAAAAGAAGGAGAAACTATTTTACGCGATGCTTTTGGACATGTTCGTTTAGATGATTTAAATCCAGGAAAATGGTTTGCTAAAAAACTAGGCGAAAGATTAAAAGCAAACAAAATTCTAGTTCAAAAAAGCGGCTACTTTAGTAGGTCCGCTAAAGCAAATGAAAAAGATTTAAAATTAATATTTGATTTAGCAGACTATGCGGTAAATTCAGCTGTTAAGAAAAAAAGCGGAGTTGTTGGTTGGGATGAAGATAACAAAAACAATATATCATGTATTAATTTTAATAGAATTAAAGGTGGCAAACCTTTTGACATAAATCAAAATTGGTATAAGCAAATGGTTAATGAAATACACGCGATTTAATTGAACACGCAAGTTCCTCTCCTAAATTATTTTGGTGTTCCAAAGCAAACTGAATCTCTAAAATTAGCTTTAAAAAAAGATAAGGTAAAAATTCAAATACAGGGATTAATTGGATCCGCATTTTCTATTACAGCAAGTTCAGTAGTAAGAAAGAGTTCAAAACTACATCTGTTTATCTTAAGAGATAAAGAAGAAGCATCATATTTAATAAATGATATTGAGAATCTTCTAAAAAATGAAGTTTTCTTTTTTCCAGCATCACATCATAGAGCATATAAAATTGAAAAAACTAATAATAATACGAATGCTTTGATGAGAGCTGAGGTGTTAAATAAACTAAATAATAAAAGAAATCCTATTATAGTTACCTACTCTGAAGCTCTTTCTGAAAAAGTAGTAAGTAAATCAGATCTTAAAAAAAATAGTATTAAACTTAAAGTTAATGATATTATTTCAATAGATAATTTAGAAAAAAAATTAAAATATCTAAATTTTGAAAAGGTAGAATTTGTAATACAAGCTGGTCAATACTCAATTAGAGGAGGAATACTAGATGTTTTTTCTTTTGCAAACGAAGATCCTATTAGATTAGAATTTTATGACACAAAACTTGAGAGCATAAGAAATTTTAATGTTAATAACCAGCTTTCAATAAATACAAAAAAAGAAGTTAGAATTATTTCAAATACTGAAGAAAAAAAAAACATTTACACTAAAGAAAGTTTTTTAAAATATCTACCAAAAGATTCGATTATTTGGATAAAAGATATTAACTATACTAAAGGTATATTGAATAATTTTTTTAAAAAATCTTGTAATGAATACAAAAACAAACAAGATGTTGATAATCTTAATATTAAAGCAGAAGATTTATTTACTAATGAAATTGAATTTATTAATGAAATACAGAATTTTTCTATAATAGAAGATGCTAAAAATTGCTTTTTTAATCCTGATAAAAAAATTTTAATTAACATAGTTCCTTCTACAACAATCAATAAGAAATTTGATATACTTAAATTAGATTTAAAGAAAAACCAGCAAGAAGGCTTAAAAAATATTATTCTTTGCTCTTCAGATGAGCAAGAAGCAAGATTAAATGCAATTTTTGAAAATGATAAAGAAGAACTAAACTATAAATGTATTTTATTTTCATTACATGAAGGATATATTGATTACACTAATAAACAAGCAATTTATACTGACCATCAAATTTTTAACAGACACTATAAATTTAAAACAAAAACGAAATTTACTGATAAACAAGCTATAACAATAAAACAACTCACTCAGCTTGAAATAGGTGATTATGTAACACATATTGATCATGGAGTTGGAAAGTTTGAAGGGCTTCATAAAATTGAAAACAATGGTAAATATCAAGAAGTGTTAAAATTAACCTATAAAGGAGGTGATATTTTATATGTAAGCATTCATTCTTTACATAAAATAGCTAAATTTTCAGGCAAAGAAGGTGTGGAGCCAAAAATACATCAACTTGGATCTCCAAATTGGAAAAAAACAAAACAAAAAACAAAAGCAAAAGTAAAACTAATAGCTTTTGATTTAATACAACTCTATGCAAAAAGAAAACTTAAAAAAGGATTTGCATATTCCTCTGACACTTATTTACAACATGAATTAGAAGCTTCATTTATGTATGAAGATACTCCAGATCAAATTAAAGCTACAATTGAAATAAAATCTGATATGGAAAAACAAATACCAATGGATAGATTAGTATGTGGAGATGTTGGTTTTGGAAAAACTGAAATAGCCATTAGAGCTGCATTTAAAGCAGTCGCAGATAATAAACAAGTTGCAGTATTAGTTCCTACAACAATATTAGCTCTTCAACATTACAAAACATTTAAAAAAAGATTAAAATATCTACCATGTAACATTGACTATATAAATAGATTTAAAAATACCAAAAGTCAAAAAATAACATTGGAAAAATTATCAAGAGGAGAAATAGATATACTTATTGGAACACATAGAATAGTTGGTAAAGATGTGAAATTTTTAGATTTAGGATTAATGATAATTGATGAAGAGCAAAAGTTTGGAGTGAACATTAAAGAAAAACTTAAAGTATTTAAAGAAAATCTGGATACTCTTACACTAACCGCAACACCAATACCTAGAACGCTGCAGTTTTCACTGCTTGGGGCCAGAGATTTATCAATAATAAATACACCTCCTCCTAATAGACAAGCTATAGAAACTTCAATTATTAATATGAATGAAAATATTATAAGAGAATCGATTAGCTATGAAATGCATAGAGACGGACAAGTTTTTTTCATTCATAATAGAATTGAAAATATTAATGAAGTTGCAGGTCTCATACAAAGACTTTGTCCAGATGCAAAGATTA
>MDSV01128092.1_pt1 | contig 15836 bp, 14 predicted proteins | sample 810851 | NCBI WGS metagenome assembly MDSV01 (sample SAMN05326640, study PRJNA326480) | marine metagenome | isolation source: seawater | place: Atlantic Ocean: North East | collected 2012
AAAAACAGTTTTTGAATAACTAACTACTTTTAAATCTTTTTCTTTCAATCCTATATTTTCGGTTAAACGAACTATATCTAAATAATCAATTTCAAGCTCGGAGTCTACTATAAATCCAACTTTTCTTACGGGCTTTGTAAATTCTCGAATCTTTGAAGACAGTAAGACAATTGAATTATCAATTTTATTTTGCAAAAACTTATTTTTTATTTTTTGTAATAACTTTTTCAAATATTATTATTTATGATATGAATTTAGCAATAAATCTGTCGTAAGTTAATTTCTGAATTCCTAAACTATCTGCTTTCGAAATCTTTGATGGTCCGGCATTTTCACCTGTAATTAGAATGCTATTTTTGGTTACTGAGCTTGAAACAGAGCCTCCATTTGATATAATCATTGCCTTTAAATCTTCTCTTGATATTTCTTCAAAGGTTCCAGAAATCACAAACTTTAAATTGTTCAAAGGATTGTTTTTATTTTCATTACTTATTTTAAAACAAAGTCCTAAATACTTCAACTTTAGAACTTCCTCTTTATTTTCAACATCATCAAAATATTCAATCAAACTTTCAGCAATTTTATCTCCAATTTCATTGACTGATATCATTTGATCGAAATCGGAATTCATTAAATTTTCAATTGTTTTAAAATGATTAACCAAGTTCAATGCAACAGTTTCCCCAACATGCCTTATACCAAGTGAAAATAATACTTTGTGGAAGGGTTGAGAAATTGAATTTTTAATAGCAGTTAACAGGTTTTGGGCTGATTTTTCAGCCATTCTATCGATAGAAACTAACTTTTGCTTAGACAAAAAATATATATCTGAAAAATTTTTCAATTCATTGATCTTTATTAATCGTTCAATTGTTTCAATTCCAAAACCATCAATATTCATAGCCTTTCGAGAAATAAAATGCTTAAATCTACCCAAAATTTGAGGTGGACATTTTTTATGATTCACGCAATAATGTTGAGCCTCACCTGGGATTTTGACCAAATTAGATTGAATGGGACAGGGACATATCTCACTGAACATAACAGTTTTAGCATCTAAACTCCTTTTTTCTTTATTAACTCCAACAATTTTGGGAATTATTTCACCTCCTTTTTCGACAAATACATGGTCATTTTGATGCAAGTTTAGTTTTTCCATTTGATCCTTATTGTGTAAAGATGCTCTTTTAACTTTTGTCCCATTTATTAAAACAGGTTCAAGAACTGCAACTGGTGTGATTACTCCTGTCCTACCAACTTGGTATTCTACATCAATAAGTTTAGTTTCTACTCTTTCTGTTGCAAACTTGTATGCAATTGCCCATCTAGGAAATTTTGAAGTATAACCTAAATCTTTTTGATAAACTAAATTATTAACCTTGATTACAATTCCGTCAATTTCAAAATTCAAGTCATTTTTTCTTTTATCCCAATAGTTAATATAATCAAAGACATCATCAATATTTTTACAGAATCTATTAGTTTTTAAAGTTTTAAAACCCAATTCTTCGACAAGATTTAAGGCTTCTGTCTGATTCAAAATGTTATAATTTTCAGAGATAATTTGAAAAAAATAACATTTTAAAGGCCTTTTTTTAACTTCAAGACTATTTATTAATTTTATGCTTCCTGACGCAGTATTTCTAGGGTTCATATATTTTTCATCACCGTTTCTTTCACGAATTTTGTTCATTTCGGTAAAATCCTTTTTTTCTATGATTACCTCACCCCTAATTGTAAAATCATAATCAATAGTACGATTGAGTTTTAAAGGAATTGAATTGATAGTTTTAATATTTTCAGTAACATCATCACCTTGTATGCCATCGCCCCTTGTTAAAGCTTTTTTTAATAATCCTTTTTCATAGGATAAACTAATTGAAACGCCGTCAAGTTTTAATTCACAGGAGAATGATAAGTTGTTTTTTCCTAAATTTTTTTCAATCCTTTCATTCCACTTAACTAGATCCTCTCTCGAATAAGAATTTTCTAATGAATACATCCTGTACTTATGATTAAATGTTTTGAAAGAATTACTTAAAGAGCTACCTACTCTTTGAGATGGAGAGTTTGCATCAAAATATTGTGGATACTTATTCTCTAGAGATACTAGTTCACTTAGAGTCTGATCAAACTCTAAATCACTGATTTCTGGAGCATCCTTAATGTAGTATAAATAATTATGGTGGTGTAATTTATTTCTTAATTCCTCAATATATTTAAGCATATCCATAATTTTTAGCTTGGATCATTCTATCAATTCCAAATGAGTCTTTTTTAATCTTTATATCTGTAAATTTATTAATAATTAATAAATTTTTGACCTTATTTATCCGTTCTTTATGACATTCAAAATAAACAATTCCATTCTCATTTAAATGGGATTTAGAAAATTTAATTATCGCCTTATAAAATAATAAATCATCTTTTGAATCAACAAAAATTGCTTCACTAGGCTCATTTTTTTTAACCAAATTTGAAATTGAACCCTTTTCTTTTTTATTAACATATGGCGGATTAGAAACTATTAAATCAAATTTAATTTTAAAAGAATGATTTTTTAAAATATCAATATTATTAAAGTTTATATCTAAGTTATTTTGATCTGCATTTTTAATCGCAATAGCAAGGGCATTTTTTGAATTATCCCATGCATGAATTGTACAATTTTTGGAGTGTTTTTTTAAAAATAGTGATATTAGACCTGATCCAGTACCAATATCTAGAATTTTTTTGTCATTTAGTTGTTCTTGTACTATCCATTTACAAAGATCAATTGTTTCAGGTCTAGGAATTAAAACAGATTTGTTAACAAATATTTTTAAACCGTCTATTTTCACGTAGCCAATAACATACTGGACTGGTATTTCTTTTTCAACAAGAGAAACTTTCTCATTAAATAATTTAAGCAAATCCGATGATATTTTTTTTTCAAGATTAATATGAAAATTGATAGTATCTATTCCTAAAAATTCATCTAACAGCAAATGAAATACTGATCTACTTTCATTGATGTTATATATGTTTAAAAATTTGACTTCTGTAAGCTTTTTTAGTTGTCTTAACGTCATAATTTTTTTAGCATCCAAACAGGGCAAGATGTATGACCTGTCATTCCCAAAGGTTTATGGATATTTTTAAAGTTATAATTTTTGTATAAATTTTGTGCTGCTTTCATGTTATGCATGGTCTCAATATAACAAAATTCATATCCAGCATTTTTAGCAAATTTTATGCATTTTTCAATTAATATTTTTCCTATGCCATGCTTTCTAATTTTTGGTAGAAAATACATTTTTTGAAGCTCACAAATATTTTTTTTTTGACCATTTAACATACTTATTCCAGCGCCTCCAAATATTTCTTTATCAACAACTACAACTAAGTAAATGCTTTTATTATGCTTATATGATCCAAACATATCATTTAATTCTGGATCACTCAGGGCAGTACCATTTTCTGGAACATCAAATTCTTTCATTACACTAATTAATACCTCTTTAACCCTAGGGTTATCATTATTAATAATCTTTCTGATTTCAAATTTCATTTTTATAAATTAGTGTTCTATAAATATAATGATTTATAAGCCCTATGAATGAGGAAAAATTAATGAAAAGATGTGTCGAAATTGGAAAGTCTGTTCTAGGAATGACATATCCAAATCCTAATGTAGGATCATTACTTTTTTGTGATGGAAAAATTATTTCTGAGGGATTCACTAGTAAGGCTGGTGGTAATCACTCAGAAATAAATACAATAAAAAATGTTAAAGATCAGTCACTATTTAAAAACTCAACACTTTTTGTAACTCTAGAACCTTGTTGTCACTATGGTAAAACACCACCATGTACAAATGAGATTGTTAAGAGAGGGATAAAAAATGTAGTAATTGGATGCGAGGACCCTAATCCAATTGTAAAATCTAAAGGAATAAAGTATCTAAAGGATCATGGTGTAAATGTTACATATGGAATATTAGAGGATCTCTGTAAAGATTTACACAAAAGACTAATTGTATATTTTGAAAAAAAAAGACCTTACATAATATTAAAATGGGCAGAATCATTTGATGGTTTTATAGCTCCCAAGATCAAAAATAATAAAAGACCATATTGGATATCAAATGAATTATCCAAACAGATTGTTCATAAATGGAGGAGTCAGGAACATGCCATAATGATTGGCCACAAGACAAAAAAAAATGATAATGCTTTTTTAGATGTAAGGAATTGGAATAATATAAATAACAGAAAATTTGTTGTGGGGCGTGATTTAGAGGGTCTGGAAGGATTTGAAATAATAGAAACAAAAGGAAAAATATTATCCGCTAATGATTTATCTAAAAATTTATTCAATAAAAAAATACAATCTATTATAATTGAAGGAGGATTATTTACATTAAATAAATTTATTGAGAGCAACATTTGGGATGAGGCTCGAGTTTTTAAAAGTAACACAAAAATTTATGATGGAACGAACTCTCCAAAATTAAATTTAAATTATCATGAAAAAACTCAAATTGACAAAGACACTTTATACCATTTTAAAAATTACCAATAGCATCTAATATGTTTTTTGGGCACCTAATTGGTTTATTATTTTTTTTTGTTTAAAAAAATTAATTTTGTGTAACCTTCATTGATTAAGATTTTATTTTTAAATATTTCATATTGAAACTCTAATGAATAAGATGGAGGATTTAAGAGAGTGGTTTTTATTTTAAGTTTGTCTTCAAAGAATGCTGGCTTTCTAAATACAGTTTTTGTTTCTACAACAGGGAGTATTATGTTATTTTTTTCCATTTCAAAATATGAGAAACCAATTTTTTTGAGCCAATCTAATCTGCCAACTTCATAGTATTTTAAATAATTACTATGGTGTGAATAAGACATTGCATCTGTCTCAGAATATCTCACTATTAGTGATGTGTAAAATGATTTTTTTTTATGCAAATACTGCTGTATTTTCTTATTCCATAATATCGAAAAAAGATTTTTAAAATTCAATAGCAAAATGATTTTTTTTTAAAAAAAAAATGTACATATTTGTTAGTATAAGAAGTTTAAAAATCATTCTCAGATTTTTAAATTTTTTTTTGAAACCAAAATAATTTTTGTTTATATGACTGCAGTAACTGTTTGGAATAATTGTCTCTCATTTGTGAAAGATAATATTCAATTGCAGGCATACAAAACCTGGTTTGAACCAATTATTCCGATTAAGTTACAAGACAATATTTTAAGTGTACAAGTACCAAGCAAATTTTTTTATGAATGGCTTGAAGAACATTACGTAAAACTTTTAAAAGTTGCTTTAACCAAAGAATTAGGGAAAGATGCCAAACTTGTTTACATTATAAGAATGGAGAACAAATTTGGAAGTGATTCTAGTTTTACCGAAAAAATTCCCAGTGAATATAAACCAAAAATTAAATCTCAAAATTTAGATGCATCTTCAAATTTCTCAAAAGTAAATTTGACAAATCCCTTTATAATACCGGGAATTAAAAATTTAAAAATTGATTCACAACTAAACCTCAATTACAATTTTGAAAATTTTCTAGAGGGTGATTCTAACAGGTTAGCGAGATCAGCTAGTTACGCTGTTTCCAAAAGACCTGGAGGAACTTCTTTTAATCCGTTACTTATCTTCGGGGGTGTGGGTCTTGGAAAAACACACCTTGCTAACGCAATAGGAATAAATGTTAAACAAGCATTTCCTGAAAAAACCGTTTTATATATTTCCGCTGAAAAATTTACACAACAATATGTCGACTCTGTAAAGAAAAATAATAGAAATGATTTTATTCATTTTTATCAGCTTATTGATGTTTTAATTATTGACGATGTCCAATTCTTTTCTGGTAAGTCCGGAACACAGGATGTTTTCTTTCACATATTTAATCACTTGCATCAAAATGGAAAACAAGTTGTATTAACATCTGATAAAGCACCAGTTGACATGCAAGAAATTGAACAAAGATTGTTATCAAGATTTAAGTGGGGACTTTCTGCTGAGCTACAAACACCTGATTATGAAACAAGAATTTCAATTATTAAAAATAAGTTAGCAAGAGATGGTGTTGAGATGGAAGACGATATTATTTATTATGTCGCAAAACACATAAAAACTAATATTAGAGAACTGGAGGGAGCTATAATATCCCTGATGGCTCAGTCATCATTCAATAAAAAACAAATTACAATAGACTTGGCTAAAGTTATAGTTGAAAAGTTTGTAAAAAATACTAAAAAAGAAATTTCAATTGATCAAATTCAAAAAGTTGTTTCTGATTATTTTCAGATGGACGTTAATACATTACAATCAAAAACTAGAAAAAGACATATTGTTCAAGCAAGACAATTAGCAATGTTTTTTTCAAAAAAGTTTACAAAAGCATCCCTAGCAAGTATTGGAACCAAAATTGGACATAGGGATCATGCAACTGTTCTTCATGCATGCAAAACAGTTGATAATCTAGCCTTTACGGATAAACAGTTCAGGAAATATGTTGATGATTTAGATAAAAGATTTACAGACTAATTTTAGGCCTTCTTTCTTGTTTGATATTGATTAAATTATAATTCTTAAAGATTCTTATGTAATCACTTATTGATGTTCCATTTGCATCTTTTTTATTAAATTCTGTTGCTGCTTTATTTCTTAAAAATTTTTTGACATTTCCTGGACCGGACAAGTGAGCAGCAGCTAAAATACCAGACTCTGTAATGAATAAGTCTTCTAAAAATTTATTTGAATAATTTTTAATTTCTCTTCTCAAAATCCATTTGTTTCTTTTTATATTCATTAGAAAAACTTTTTCTTGCAACTCAGGATTATAAATAAAATCATTTAAGTCACTAACACCATATATATCAAGCGTCCCCCGGCCAAATTGATACTTACCTAAGTATCCGAAACGGTTAATTTTTTTGTAATCAGACCCTGACTCAAAAAAACCTAGGAACTCTCTGAAACCAATAAAATCCTTTTCTATAAAGGGAACAGTATGTGATTTTGAAAATAAATCTGGTTTTTCTTTTACTAAATAAAATACAGATGATTTATCTAGGTTTTCTGAAAGACCAGTTATTAGCAGTAAAACGATTGAGTATAAAAACAAATATCTGTTGCTTATAAATTTGATAAAAACAAAATTATTCATTTGTAAAAATATTTTTACAGCGTTGCAAACATAAGCTTTTTTTTAATTATCTAATTATCAGTATTTTATCTTTTTATATTTCTCTCCTTTAACCATCTTGTATATTGTCTTTTTTTTCTGTTATGCTCTAACAGGGTTCTTGAAAATAAGTGATAACCAGGATTAGAAACATCAGCAACAAAAAATATAAAGTTGTGAGTTGCTGGATTTAATACTGCTTCAATTGCTGAAAAATCAGCTGTAACAATTGGGCCGGGTGGTAAACCTTTATTCAAGTAGGTGTTATAATCAGACCTTATCCTCAAGTCTTTATACAAAACCCTTTTAATTGTTTTATCAAAACCTTTTTGTCGCTTAATTACATAAACAATTGTTGGATCTGCTTGTAATTTCATTCTCTTGCTAAGTCTATTCAAATAAACACCTGCGATTGTTGGTCTTTCGTCAACTTTGGGCGTTTCCTTTTGAACAATTGATGCTAATATTGAAACCTCAATAGGATTTAGGTTGATTTTTGAAGCTTTTTTAATTCTATTTTCATTCCAATAAATATTAAACTCTTTAACCATTTTTTCACGAAAATCATCCGCACTTGTATTCCAAAAAAACTCATAGGTATTAGGTAAAAATAATGACAAAACTGAATCACTTGTCAGATTTAAGTTTTTCAAAAAATCTGTATCAGTAAAAGAATTTAATAAACTCACGCTATCAGCCTCAATTTTATTTGAGATGTAGGCACTAAGCTCTTGAATTGTCTGAATATTATTAAAGGTCACTTTGACAGGGATGTTTTTTGATCTTAAAGAATTAATAATATTGTTATTATTATCTCCTTTATTTAATTTAAATCGACCTGCTTTAATATTTTCAAGATATTTTTTTGTCTTAGCTGCTTTTCTAAATGTATCAATATCAATAATGTAGTTAGAGATAGAACTTATTAAATCTTCAGAGCTGGAGCCTGACTCAATATATAAATACACAAAATTATCTTCGAATGATGTATTAGACTTAAAAAATATTTTAAACCCTAATAATGATATGAATACAATTATAGCAAAAGAAACAATAAAAAAAATTTTAGAAATTATCTTCATAAACTAAATTTTCCATCAAATACATGTTTAGCATCACCCACAAGAAAAATATCATTAAACATGTCGTTATCTTTTTTTAAAGTTACTGACAAATCTCCACCTTTTGTTACGACATTCACCCATTTATCTTGAAAATTATATCTTAATTTGGCAGAAATTGCGATTGCTACAGCTCCTGTGCCACAGGAAAGTGTCTCAGCATTAACACCCCTCTCAAAAGTTCTAGCTAAAAATGTATTATTATTTTTTTTTGATACAAAATTAACATTGACGCCATCATCTTTAAAAAGTTTAATAGATTGGCTTTTAATAAATTCATCCTCAATTTTTAATTTTTCCAAATCCTGATCAAACTTTACTAAATGTGGGGATCCAGTATTAACAAAATAATTCATACCAATTTTTTTAAAATTATTTACTTTATTAATTGATATCGAAATTTTCTCACCTTTGAAACTAGCAGTGTGAAAACCATCATAAGCTTTGAACCTTGAAATATTTCGAGATATACCACTATTAATTGAAAAATCATAAGCACATCGTGCACCATTACCACAGAAGGATCCAATTTTACCATCAGAGTTATAATAAACCATCTCAAAATCGCTATCCAAATTTGATTTTATAATAATGAATCCATCAGCCCCTATTCCTTTTCTTCTATCACATAAGGTTTGAATTTTTTCGTGATTTATCCCAGTTAAACTGTTATTAATTCCGTCAATAATAATGAAATCATTGCCATTGCCTTGATATTTACTAAAACTAAGTTTCATATAATGCAATATAAAAATATTGAGATAATGTTAAAAAGAAGTTAAATGTTAAATTTAAAATTGTAAATAATTTATTTTTGAAAAAAAATAAGAATGAAATTTCTAAAAATACTTTATATAACAGCACTTGTAATTGTTGTTTCATTGATATTCAACATTACAGTTGATAGGTCAAAACAAAAAACTAACTCCTACGTAGATTCAGAAATAATCAATACATCTGCAAATAATAATGTAAATCTATTTCAGGACTTAAAAAAATTTCAAAATCCTGATTTTACAATTGCTGCTGAAAAAACAATCAATTCTGTAGTTCATGTCAAAAATACTGCATTGAACAACAGCTCTAATTCTTTATGGGACCTTTTTTATGGTAATTCACAACAAAAAAGAACAATCGGTACAGGCTCAGGAGTTATTGTTTCAAGTGATGGTTATATAATCACAAACTACCACGTTATCGATAATGCTAACTCAATTGAGGTAACAACTAATGATAATAAATCATTTAGTGCTGAGTTAATTGGATATGATGAAAACAGTGATATTGCAATTTTGAAGATTGATAATAATTTAAGGTTTCCTTACATAATTTTTGCTGATTCTGACCAAACTAAAATTGGAGAATGGGTTTTAGCTGTTGGAAATCCATTTAACCTCACCTCAACAGTAACTGCAGGTATTATAAGCGCAAAATCTAGAGACTTAAGTGATTTTGATTCAAAGAATCAATCATTTATTCAGACTGATGCAGCTGTGAATAGCGGAAACAGTGGAGGAGCACTAGTAAATATTAATGGTGACTTAATTGGTATTAATACTGCTATTCAGAGTAATAATGCTGGGTTTATTGGTTATTCTTTTGCTGTACCAAGTAACATTGCAAGAAAAATTTTTGAGGATATCCTTGAATTTGGAGATGTACAAAGAGGACTGTTGGGAGTTACTGGTCAGAGCTTAAATTCAGAAAATGCTAAAGAGCTGGGAATTACTAAAACTGAAGGGTTTTATGTGAATGAAACTGATCCTGAAATGGGAGCACATCTTGCAGGGATGAGAAACGGAGACATTATTTTACAAATTGACGATGTTCAAATAACTAAGTTTTCAGATCTGTCAGGTTATCTGAACTCAAAAAGACCAGGTGATAATTTGAGTGTTATTATTGATAGAGATGGTAAAATAATGGATTTAAATGTTTCTCTAAAAGTAAGCACATACGTACAGTTTTATGGGATGCAATTAAAAAATTCAAATAAAAAATATTTAGAAGATCTTAATGTTGAAAATGGTTTAACAGTAGTGGTTAATAGAAATTCAACCTTATACAGGATGGGTGTCAGACCTGGTTACATATTAACTGAAATCAATGATAAAATTATTGGTTCAACAACCGAGTTAAGATCTTTTGAAAAAGAAAATATTTATCAAATTTCCTTCATAGACTTAAACGGAAACAAAGAGAGTTTGATTTTTGATTAGCTTAAAATGATGAGAATTGATATTTTAAGTGCAACACCAAAGTTATTAGAAAGTCCATTTTCTGGTTCAATTCTTAAAAGAGCAATTGATAAAGAAATTGTTCAAATCCATTTTCATAATCTTAGGAACTACAGCAATGATAAACATCAAAAAATTGATGATTATCAATTTGGGGGAGGCTCTGGAATGGTTTTAATGATTGAACCTATTGATAATTGCATAAGAGAATTAAAAAAATTTAATAATTATGATGAAATCATATTAATGACACCGGATGCAATGTTATTAGATCAGAAAATTTCAAATAGATTATCCACACTAAAAAATATTATTATAGTATGTGGGCATTACAAGGGTGTTGATCAAAGGGTTAGAGATAATCTAATTACTATGGAGTTGTCAATCGGCAACTATGTCTTATCAGGAGGAGAATTACCTGCAGCGGTACTTTGTGACTCAATAATCCGATTAATTCCAGGTGTTTTAAATAATGAAACCAGTGCACTCACAGATTCATTTCAAGATAACCTTTTAGCTCCTCCAGTTTACACAAGGCCCTCCAACTACAAGAATATGAGGGTACCTGAGCTTCTCTTGTCTGGAGATAAAACTAGAATTGAAGATTGGAGGGAAAAAAAATCGATTGAGAAAACAAACAAATTGAGGCCTGAAATGCTTAATGAATAATTTTATTTTTAAAATCAAATTGTTTATGTTTGTGCCCCTATTCAACCTCTGAAATAGTTTTGAATGTTGAGTAGAATAACTTAAACTACAAATTATGCAATCTCTTATTAAATATATTCAAGATGAATATATTGAGCAGAAAAGTTTTCCTGAATTCAAGGCTGGAGATACAATTACAGTATATTATGAAATAAAAGAAGGAGAAAAATCTAGAACACAATTTTTTAAGGGAGTTGTGATTCAAATCAAAGGAAAGGGTAAAACAAAAACCTTTACAATCAGAAAAATGTCAGGAACATTTGGAATTGAAAGAATATTTCCAATCAATCTACCCTCAATTAAAAAAATTGAAGTAAACAAGAAAGGTAAAGTGAGAAGATCTAGAATTTATTACTTTAAAAACCTGAGAGGTAAAAAAGCCAGACTGAAAGAAGTCAAAACTTAATAAAATGAATAAAATTAAAGTAGATAATCCCATTGTTGAGCTCGACGGTGATGAAATGACAAGGGTTATCTGGGATTTTATCAAAAAGAAACTCATCCTACCATACCTTGATTTAGATATTAAATATTTCGATCTTGGAATCAAAAATAGGGATTTCACTGATGATCAAGTCACTGTCGACGCAGCTGAGGCAATAAAAAAATACAATGTAGGTGTCAAATGTGCCACAATAACACCTGATGAACAACGTGTAAAGGAGTATACGCTAAAAAAGATGTGGAAATCCCCGAACGGAACAATTAGAAATATAATTGGAGGTACAGTTTTTAGAGAGCCCATTATAATGAAGAATATACCTCGTTATGTACAGGGATGGGTAAAGCCAATATGTATTGGAAGGCATGCATTTGGTGATCAATACAAAGCAACTGATATCTTAACTCACGGAAAAGGTAAGCTAACAATGACTTTTACACCTGAAAATGGAGATAAACCTAAGACTTGGGAAATATATAATTTTCAAGAAGATGGAATTGCTATGGGTATGTATAATATTGAATCATCTATATACGGTTTTGCAAGGTCATGTATGAACAGAGCTATTTCGAAAGGATGGCCACTATACCTATCTACAAAAAATACTATTCTAAAAGCATATGATGGAAGATTTAAAGATATTTTTCATGAAGTTTACGAAAATGAATTTAAAGATAAGTTCAAAGAAATTGGCATCACATATGAACACAGATTAATTGATGATATGGTTGCAGCTGCCATGAAATGGGAAGGTGGTTTTGTATGGGCCTGTAAAAATTATGATGGTGATGTTCAATCTGATACTGTTGCCCAAGGTTTTGGTTCTTTAGGTTTGATGACGTCAACTTTAGTTACTCCCGATGGTAAAACAATGGAAGCTGAGGCTGCTCATGGTACAGTAACTAGGCATTTCAGACTACACCAAAAAGGAAAAGAAACATCAACAAATCCAATTGCATCAATTTTTGCTTGGACACGTGGTTTGATTCACAGAGCTGAACTTGATGGTAATGATAAACTACTCATTTTCTGTAATTTACTTGAAAATGTTTGTATCGAAACTGTTGAATCTGGTAAAATGACTAAAGATTTGGCAATTTTGATTCATAAAAGCAATCTAAAAAGACAGCATTTTCTAAACACCCAGGAATTTCTTGATGAGATAAAATCAAATCTAGACTCTAAGATGTCATAATAGTGAGGAAAGTAATTTTTCTTTTACTTATTTTAAAATATAATTTAATTTTTACCCAACAATCTTTTACGATTAGTGGATATGTTCAAGACAGTAACAGTAATGAGCTTATAATTGGTGCAAGTGTAGTTGTTCAAGAACTCAAAATTGGTACTGTAACTAATAGTTATGGTTTTTTTTCATTAACCTTGGATGAGGGAAAGTATAATTTAATTTTTCAAAATCTTGGTTTTGAAAACAAATCATTGAATTTGATCCTTGATAAAAATATTTCATTAAATATTTTTCTTGATGAATATGTGGATTCACTTGATGAGGTTATTTTAAGTAAAAATATTGAGGATGTTGATATAAAGTTGCCTATTTTGAGTATGAATATTTTATCAGGTAAAACAATTAGACAAACACCAGTTGTTTTTGGTGAATCTGATCTTTTGAAAACTATTCAACTACTGCCTGGTGTATCAAGTGCTGGGGAGGGAGCATCTGGGTTCAATGTTCGTGGCGGAGCAGCAGATCAAAATTTAATTTTATTTGATGAGGCAATTATTTATAACTCATCACACTTATTTGGATTATTTTCAGTATTCAACTCAGATGCAATTAAGGAGGTAAAACTATACAAGGGTGGGATACCCTCATCTTATGGTGGAAGAGTGTCATCTGTCTTAGATGTTTACCAAAAAGACGGTAATAACCAAAAGTTTGAAGCCAATGGTGGGATTGGTTCAATTTCTAGTAGATTTTTAATAGAAGGGCCTATTCAAAAAAATAAGAGCTCGTTTCTATTTGCCTCAAGAGGTTCATATGCTCATTTATTTTTAAAGTTGACTGATATTGATAATGTTGCATATTTCTATGACCTAAATACAAAATCAAATTTTGTTTTGAACGATAAGAATAAAATTTATATTTCAGGGTATTTTGGAAGAGACGTATTTAAATTACAAGATACATTCTCAAATAAATATGGAAATAATACATTAAATATAAGATGGAACAATTTAATTAATGAAAAAACATTTAGTAACACATCATTAATTTATAGTAATTATTATTATGGTTTAGAGCTAGATTTTGGTGGTTTTGATTGGAGGTCAAGTATAAAAAATTTAAACCTTAAGTTTGATATCAAAAACTATTTTTCGAGTAAATTCCAATTCAATTATGGATTTAATCTACTTTATTTTGATTTTAATCCAGGTGAAATTAGTCCTCTAACGGAAGATTCTGGAATAAATTATTCGAAACTAAATGCAAAGTATGCCATTGAAAGCTCTTTATATTTTGATGTTATAAATAAAATTAATTCCAATCTTTCAATTAGATACGGTTTTCGTTTTAATCAATTTTTGAGACTTAGACAACAAGGTTTACAATCTTATATAAATGATAATCCACTAGATTATGATGAAAACTTAAGAATATACAATCCAGCAAATCCATTAATCAATAGTTTTGATAATAATTCATCTGTTTTTAAAACGTACAATAATATCGAGCCAAGAATAAATATTTCTTACTCTTTAGGGAATCAAAGTTTAAAATTAAGTTATAATCGACTAAACCAATATTTACATTTGATATCAAATACCAGCTCTCCTACTCCATTAGATATATGGGTTCCTAGTGGTCCCTATTTAAAACCTCAAAAGCTAGATCAATTTGCATTTGGATTCTATAAAACATCACAATCCATAAAGTTTGAATCAGAAATATTTTATAAAAAAATTAAGAACAGACTCGATTATGTTGATGGTGCCGATTTAGTTGGTAACGACAACATAGAAACAGTTGTTATTTCAGGTGATGCCAGAGCCTACGGTATTGAATTTTTATTAAAAAAGATTAAGGGTAGACATAAATATTGGATTGCTTATACTCTGTCAAAATCAGAACAAAAAACATCGGGTAGAAATGGAGCTGAAACTGGGATCAATTCCTCCAATTGGTATAACACACCATATGACAAAACACACGATTTGAGTATAAATTCTGAATATAAAATTAATGATAAACTAAAATTGGTGGGAAATTTTATTTACCAAACAGGACAACCAACAAATTACCCAAATTCTCAATATAGTTATATGAATTTAAATATACCAAACTACGGAGAGCGTAATTCATCTAGACTTCCAAATTATCACAGACTAGATATTAATTTAACATTACAACCAAAAAAAAATAAAGGAAAAGTCGAAAGTACATGGGTTTTTGGAGTTTATAACCTTTACAACAGAGATAATGCAGCTTCAATCATTTTCAGAAGGAATAATGAAACATTGAAAAATGAAGCTGTTCAGATTTCAATTTTTGGTATTGTTCCATCTGTTACTTATAATTTTAAATTTTGATGAAAAAATATTTCCTCTTGTTATTTTTAGTGATTTTCAATTTTGGATGTGAAAAAATTATTGAAATTGACTTAAATTTTAATGAGGAGAAGTATGTAATTGATGCTAAAATAAATAAACACGTTAACTCTGATAAAGCATTTTCTGAGGTTAGAATAAGCAAATCTAGGCCCTACTTTAGCGATTTAATTGAATATGTTAATGATGCTAATGTTAAGATAATTGAAAAACATACTGGTAATGAATATTTCCTAAATCATTTTGATGAAGGTTTTTATTCTATTAATAGTTTTGATATTGTACAAGAAAGTGAATATGAATTGGTGATAAATCATGGGAATAACCAATTTATATCCAGTGAAAAATTAACAAAATCCAGTTTAATTGATAACGTGGTTCAAGGGCAAAGAAATACATTAAGCGATGACTTAATAGAGCTCATAACTACTTTCACAGACAAACCAGAACTAGATAATTATTATTTATTCGAGTACGGAAAAAAAGGTAATCTTCAACCTGCAAGAGATCTTTATATAAATGGTAATTCATTTACTTTCTCATACTTTATTGATAAAAATAATATTCCTGAA
>MDSV01139447.1_pt1 | contig 15836 bp, 7 predicted proteins | sample 810851 | NCBI WGS metagenome assembly MDSV01 (sample SAMN05326640, study PRJNA326480) | marine metagenome | isolation source: seawater | place: Atlantic Ocean: North East | collected 2012
CCAGACATACTTAAAACGAATAGGATTAAAACTGATAGAAGAAGTCCATTGTCTGATTACGATCATCCGGGATTTGAGATTTCATCATCCACTCTGTTGAGTTATTCTTCCGAATGTTGCAGTTGGAACAGCGAAATGATATGGATACGAGAGGACAAAGAAAAAAGCTGGTTTGACCTTTACATACCAGTAGAGCATTATAGCAAAGTTGTATCCATTTCGGATGTCAAGGTAGTTTTGGCCGAATTTGATACGTCCATAGAAGATGTCTTTAGGCAAGACTCAGAAGGAAACTTAACCAACCTATCCGACCACACCAGATATGAAACCAATGTATCTAAAGTTTGGGATATATCTTATAGATACGACACGTATGGCTGGGAAATAGAAAACCCACCTTGCCATGTGCCTCCCGGAAAAGAATCTGGATCAAACGTGACCTACATTGTATATAAATTTAAAAAAGACGGAACAGACTACGATGTTGCGAAGCGCTGGGATTTCAGATTTTGGAGCGAGGAAGCGTGGACGGACGACAACGATTACGTTCCAAAGCGAACAGAACTACTAGGAAACGATAGAGAAGTGCAAAATCTGTGCAAGACATTTAAGGTGCTGTTTTATTACAAGACTCAAGGGGGAATAGCTGACGGGGATGACTATAGAAGAAGAACAGATCAAGAAATAATAGACCTTATAGAAGATACGGAATTTACAAGGGAAGAACATGTAATAGTTGGATCTAATGATACCAAAGAAGAAGAAGGGTATGGGCAAAAAGAATTTTTGTCTACTGGATTTGATCTTAAGTTCCCAAAAGATTATCCGGGGAGAAAAAAGATTTCCGGCGAGGCAGTGAGGAGGAATGAGGTATGGGTTATGCCACAAGAGCCAGCCCAATCAGATCCAAAACCAGTTATTTCCACACAGATAAACTGCCCAACCATGGTGGGGCCAAATACAGGACGAATAAATGAGTTAGCAGCACACGCTCAAGCTAGCGCTAAAGATATATTTGCTAGTCAGTCTGACAGAATAGCGGCCAATCGTTCGCACGGTATGCCAATTTCTTTAAGTAATTTTACACCCATTATAGAGGAGTCTGTATTTAGTTATAGAAAGCTGAACGAGTATTTAGATTCTGATGGTTTTGTCTGTGGATCTCCGTGCGGCGAAGAAAACATTCTTGAACGAAAAGTCTTCGATTACAGGCTTATTCGTGCATCAGCTCTTCCGCGTTTTTATAAATACAACGATTTTCATAGGCCTGTGCCTATTGGCTATCCGATGGGATTTGGACTGGGTGAGCAAATGACTACGGATGAGCAACTTAAAACACTGTTCAAGGATAATAGAATCTCAAGCGAAAACCGCGCTGAATATACATATCAAACTTGGAATAAAAATATAAACAGGTCAAAAATAGAAACTGCACTGATAGAACCTTCCTTGCTTTTAAGAAGTGATAGAGTAGATGCTAACGGCCTTACGATGAAGGCATCCTTTGAGAACAAATATGGAGACAACCTTGGGCCGGTTACGAAAGAAACGATATGTGGAGATGGAACAATACAGGCTGAGGAAAGAGTATACTTACCACTTAAGGAATTTATTGATGTGGAATTTATTGATGACTGGGAAAATAGGCAATTTATGATAAGAACCAAGTGGAAGTGGGATCAGCCAATATCTAACTACTCTAGAAACTACGGTAACTCACTCATAAGTTACTCATGGTTCCGTTCTAGGCATGGTATTGTGCTATTGCCAGATGGGGTTATAGATTATATTAATAGAACAACAAGCAGCCGAAAACTTAACCCATATGGAGTCAATTATATTGAAGATTACAAACTTGACTACCAGCCAGCTAAAATAAAGCTCAGGCTTAGTTGGCCCATAGAGGTGGAAGACACCAATCCGAGCTCTGTATTTTTTGGCCAAAAGGTAGTGTACTATGAAAAGAAATGGTTAGAAATTCCAATTCACCTCCAAATAGATTTAATAGGTGATATACCAGACGGCGCATTGCCATTGAAGGATGGGAACTAATGACTGACAAATATGGAATAGTGCCGCCCCTTGGCACAACTGCAAAAGACTTTAACCGCAAAGAAGATGTATCTATACCTACTTCTTATTCTGCTGGTGGCTGGACTTATGGAAACGAGGGGTTTGCTCAACAAACATTCTTGGGCGCGAGTATAAGAGACTTCACTCTCAATGCAGGGTTTGGTCAGACAAGTTCTAGCCTAAGCCTAAACCTCATAGAAGATGAATATAATGTCTCCGATAAAACTATTATGGGTTATGGGGACGATTACTATCATAACGGTGAAAAAGACATATTCAACCCTCCCACAGTTGGAGCTCCTGTATATTTCAAATTTGGGAAAAATCACGCTAGAGTAGATCAGGTTTGGCAGACTGTCTACAATCAAACCTATATAGATCCGGCGACTGGAAAACATTATGAATTACCAAACGCCCTGCCCTTATCAGAGCTGTTCGATTCTGAAAGCATAGGCTTTGGTGGTGCAGACGGCGTGGAGACCATTGAAAACACCAGCTCCGAAACATATAGACAAAAGGCAGAAACTCCGCCGGAAAAAGAACCTTACGATAAAACAAACAGCATAGGACGAAAATTCTACAGAGGCGTTGAAGGTGCGGTTGGACAAATTTACCCAACCCTGCCCATTTTAACAACTTCAGACCCTACCGCTGATAACGAGTGGATAGACAAAACAAAGTTCTTAGACACTGACCACTGTGGGTCTGGCCATCTTGCGTTTGGAGGAATCCTGCAATCCTTTACGGAGAACAAGGGCTCAAGCGCTGCGCCTGCATATGCTGTGACTGTATCCTGCCCTAAAGAGCTATTAGGTAACGTGCAGCTAATATTGTCAAACTACGCCGGGACGACATTCAATAATGCCAACATGCTTAATGTATACGGCTTTTTGGAACACAACCCTAGCGACGCATTGTTTGATGCATTCGAGGCATATTATGACAATGGCGTTATAGGCGGTCTTAAAGACACAACCCCAAGACTAAACGAGGTTACTAGAAGAATAAGACCAGTTGTGTTTACAGATCCAAACCCACTAGCCAATCCTGCGGTATACCCTAAAGGAGGAGAACTGTTTAAGGTAGTAAATCCAGCTAATGGGGTGGTTAGTTATGTGGGCGATGATCTATGGTCAAAATCTTATGTCTACCCAACGCCTCAAGTAGCAGGTGGCGGCGGTATAATAGATGCGCTCCCTAGTACAACATTCCCGATTACCGGAACTGGGTTTTCTAGAAGAAATGAAGAAGGAATACCTATTTACAGAGTAGTTCAAGCTATGTCGGCTCTTATGAATTACAATGGAAAACTTCCGGCAGAGTACGTGCAAGCTGGATATGGAGGCCCAATAAATTTCCGTGGGTTTAACTACGTCGTAGATCTTACAGGTTTGCCGCTTGATATGGTATCCCCATTTTACCGTTTAAATTACGAGCAGATGACGTTATTAGATTTTTGCTCAGAAATTTGCGACATTACTAGTCATGAGATGTTTGTAACTCTGATGCCGGTTATAGATCACCCGTCAGTAGAATTCGTTAATGATTATAATAAATGGTTAGCACAAAATGATCCTGAATGGAAGTCAAAGATAATATCTGGGGTTATAAGAGTACAGGGAATAAACAAGACTGCCAAACCAACTTACGGCACTATTAAAGCTGTTATAGATAGACTAACTAACAATGACAATAATGTTGTGAATAGTGATTTAGGTTTTGAACTATCAAATGTAGTAACAGATAAATTTATTGTTGGCGCTAATGAAGTTAAGATGCATTACTTCTCCACCAACAAAGATAGGGATACCCTACAGGTTCGTAGGGCTAGAGGCGGGTTTACAAACGCCCTACCTCAAAGTTACCAACAGTGGTATCACTGGAAGTCCCTGCAACAGCAAGTCCTGCCTTTCTATGGTTTTCTAGGCAAAGAGGCGTTAACCATACCTAGAGGTTGGGGAGCATTTCAACAAATATTACTAGATAGTAGCGCTTGCGATGCGGTTGGTGTAGACAGTTACTATATAGCTACTGAGCTAGAATTAAGAGCCGCCGCAGTATCTTACGAGAGATGGTCGCAATTTTTGTTGAGATACAACAACGTTTATATGGAGTCTATAGAGCCAAACGATGCTCTGGAGAGTGCGCTACTATCAACAACCGTAGCGCCAGATATTGCTAACGGCGAAACTGCTCTAAATACTTTGAACCCACAGATATCAAACAACTTTGCCGTGAGTGTGCCCCGTTCTGTATTCATATCGGATAAGAACTTTATGGGAAGGGATAACTTACCAGCAAGTCCATCCGCTCCACCTTTTGGATATCCCCTGTATTACAAGCGCGCTGAAAAGATAGGAATACCAGAGGCTGGTATCGTGAAGATAGCCGGTGCTATCAATGAGATTATAACAAACTTGGCGACTCTCAAGGATAAGAACAAGGACGCTCAACAGGCCGAACAGTTACAGATGACAAAATGGACTTCTGCTAGGGCGGAGTTGATAGCGGACATAAAAAGAAACATGACTGTGGCAGGTGCGTCAGCAATGGAGGGCGCTTACGGTTACATAAAAACATTCGTAACAAAATTAGACGAAGTGAAGCCTTCTAACGCAAATCAAGAACTGGATGAGTTCCTAGAATCTAATTTAATCGGTAAATTCCCAACTTTCATAGAGTCTACCCTTCAGGAATTCGACGTGCAAAGCGAAGAGCTCGTTTCCGCCACCAACAAGGGAGATGCGATTACTGATCAAATAGGCCTGCTAAGCGAAAAGCTGACCAACAACCTATCTTTGATACGAAACAAAAACAGACTAGCCAAGATGTCTATGGCGAACGCTAGAAAAGTACACAACTTTGTGAAGGGTGTTGCGGACAAACATCTAGGTAAAACCTTCTTAGTAAAAATCCCTAAAGACACAAACGTATTTTATCAAGATGCGATCATCCTAAAACCTGCGGGATCGAAGACCTCTGAAGTTTCAGAAGTTCAGTACGGGCCGTTTGGATTTAGACCTGATCCTGTTAACGCTGAATATGGATATTACTTTGGCGCAGCGTTTGATGTAAAGTTAAACACATACAGACAAAATGCAGCTAAGATAAACCCTAGAAGAAATACCTTTGACTTTTTGCACGCTTATAACTTCGTGGATAGTATTGATCCTTCTAGGCCAGAGCCTGTATTTAGCGAAGGAGCGTTGAAGTCAAGCTACGACACCATAGAAGAAAAGTGGAACTTCAATTACGAGCCTATGGCAGAAGGTGGTTTTCACGACTATTCTCAGATGCCGCAGCATTACGGTTATTCTGATCTTAGAAACATTGTTGCTAATCAAGGTGCTACAGCCGCCTACAATGTATTTCCTCCATGTACTAGGTTTAATTTGTTCCCCATTGATACTACAAACTTCGTTGATCCAAATGGAAGAATGAAGGCATATGTAAGATACGATAATAGTCAATTTTTGAATTTCAAAAGCGTTGCTCCACAAAGAATGACGCAGCAGGTCATTGAGCATGGCGGACAGTGGGTTCCTGACATAACGCAGGAATTAGACAACATGAAAGAAGATAAGTTTGTTTCTTTCCAGTCTAAAGGTCGCCTACTTAATGATAGATATGAAAGAGCGATAGCTTTCGTTCAGGTGGACATGGACGCCAAGTTATACATGCCGCCAAAATGCGGTCAACATTTAACACACGTCTTTGGTAAAAAAACAACGGACGTTGGGGCTCTAGTAAAACCACAACTTGTCTTTGATAAAGATACATGTGAATTTAAGCCTAGCTACGGGTATTATAATCCTCATTATGTTCCTGCGGCTAATGGGGGCAGAGGCACAAGCAAGGTTAAAGTTGTTGATTTCTTACGATACAGAGTAGCAAACAATCATCCTCAACAAGCAGGTACGTTTTTGGATCTTGTGGCTACAGACCCAATCAATCTAGATGGCGACAATGTTTACGCCATGATTACTGTTCCCGGAAAAGTAGAGTCTACGATTGACGCTAGATTTCAAGACGGCCCGATGCAAAGCTACAATCCTGTGGATATCAAAAACTTGTTGACTATGGACACCGTGAAGATACCCGAATTCAGAGCTCCAACCGTCCGTGGCGAACCAAGCAAAATAGGAAGAGAGTTGTGTGATGCTGGATCACTTAATCCAGACCAAATCAGCAATGCTATAAAGACCGTATCAGAGGCGTTTAAGGCAGTTAGCTTGGCGAGTCCAGAAAGGTCTATGCAGTTTGTTACTAGCTCACCAATCTATCCAGATATGATAGCTTTACCTTTATTGTCTAAAGAAAGATGTTATGGGCCTTGGATATCCAATTCATACTCAGATGTATATCAGCAATTTAGAGCAAGATACCTTAATGTTGGCGGAAAAATAGAATATGAAAAGGATGAGGAACTAGCGCCTTGGAACTATGCAGGGTTTGATTTGTTAAACCTAGCTGGTTCTACTAAGGCTTCGTTTGCTAACAGTGAACTGCTTTACTCTGAGAGAGGAGGCATTGTGTTTGCTGGCCCACCAGACGGAAATGTACTAGGCAAAAACCTAGATGCAGTCGGCCCTCTTGTTACTAGTGTTAATGTTAGCGTTGGCGACAACGGCGTGCAGACAACATACAAGATGGATCTTTATACACCAAGATTCGGCAAGCTACAAGAGCAGAGAGAGCAAGCTATTGCTCAAGTAGGAAGAACTAGACAGAAATTAATTGACCAAAGAAACAAAGCCCTCAGAGGTGCGGCTTCTAAGTCTGCTACTTCATCTAGAAACTTCTCAGCTGAATTTGCAAAGTACTCAGATATAGTGGAGACAGCAAAGTCTAGTAGCGAATATCTAAGCGATTTGGAAAAATCCTCTACCTATTCAGACATGATAGTGGCCAGTGTAAACTACAGTAAAACGGAAAGACACAACGGCGCTGGAGGAAAACTAGAAAACGAAAGAGTAGGGTTTGACGTATCAATGCAGCCCACTAAGATATTTAATGAAGCGTTGTCTGTATTGCCTCAAGACGTAAGAGACAAGAAACTTAAAGATAGCGCCGGAGGTCACATGTCTACATTCTTTGCTCCAGCATCAATGGACGTGAGTCATCCTGCCGGCATGCCAGCGGTAGGATACCATCCAGAAAAAGCAAGACAAGATTTTTACTATGAGATAGATAACTCTGGTGAAGTCAAAACAGTAGTTACGGGACTGCCTACATTTAATCCTAACTCTGTCGGGGGTTCTACCTCTAGCCAGCAGGGGGGATTTGGCATTGGTGGTCAGGGAGAGGCTCCGGGAGCTGGTGGAGGAATTATAGGTGGTAATGACTCACCTGACAGACCAACTCTGGGTGACTTTAGTGAATTTGGAAGTTCATTTGCACCCGGTTTATAATAAGGAAGGATAAAAATGTCACAATTTCATGACCCTCTTGAGGGCGCAATTAAAGATTTAGTATCAGAAGAAAAAGACTTTGATTATGTGATCACCACTGATAGTCAGGTGTTTCATAATTTAGGCTTGAGCTCATTTACTAGTGGACAACTGTTCCAATTTTTAAGTGCAAATCCATACTCACCAATAGCTATACCTATGTTTGGCGAATTCTGTGAAGCCACCACTGCTGGTTCAGCTCAGCCCGGAGGAGTTGAGCCATCTAACATTCAAAGACCGAAGGGTGAGTTATATTCTCCTTCTGAAACTTTTGGTGGTGGCGGCTGTGATATTGGAGACTTAGGGCCGGTAGCTGCTGTTCAAGCTCAAGCTAGCGCGGAAGGAATTGTTCAATATATACTTAATCCATCGCCGGTCTCCAACAATGCGACTGATGATCTACAAAATATTATTGATAAAACTGGCGCTAGGTTCATGCGTTATGACATACTAACTAAAAAGTATGTTCAAGAAAATGTTAAATCGGATTTCTCCGGAGGCACTGACGATAGATATGCCAAGGACTTAATGCTGCCGGTTTTGAATAACGGTACAAAGTTCGTGGAGGCTCCTACGCCCATACACGGCTTAATTGGAATAGCTCAGGAATCTAACCAAGGACTTTTACCTGTATTGGCGACTGACGAATTTGAAGTAATAAACGCCAAGAGTAGAAAGAAAATGTTCTTAAGAGATGTAACCACCTCTTTATCTGGTTGTGTGCAATGGGAATTACCGTTTTTCTTTGACTATGGATGCACACCTAATCCAAGTGGTTATGTAAAATTCAATTTGTTTGTTTTTGATAAATTCAAGAATAAGAACGATGACAGAAAAGTCGCTATAGCAGGAAGCCCGATGCTTGTTGATGTTCCTACTAATGCAGCAGGGCTTAGTTTTGCGGGTGCTGTGCCAAACACAGAAGGCACTGTTGGGCAATATCCAGCTCCTTTAGAAGGAGGGATAAACAATCCTAACAACCTTACTGCGGCAGAGCTTGAGACCTCCTATAATCCAAACACAGGAAAATTTGAGGCAGGTACAAAACAAATACTTGCTAGACTTCTCACTGATGTTGGGGCTGCGGCATTAAACCAAGTAGACCAAGACAATGCTGACGCATTACTACCAACTGAAGTTGCTCCAGAGGGAGACCATTATATGGGCAACTTTACAGTAGGCACTGCGCTTCCCATAGGTATGCACAATGGAAATCCATACGATTACGGCCCATATTTTGTAGGCACTGATTGTAATAAAAATGAGAAGCTAAAAATAAGAGTAGTCAACAGAGCACCTAAATCCTTTCCAAAGGGACAAATAGTTCTTTGTAGTAGAGTTGACGGTGAGTGGCTTATTATGGACTTCGGGTTTGCGATAGAGCAGGACTCTAGCGTCTTTGAAGCTGGCAAATGGGAGTTTATGAACTTGATCGCTCCCTACGATGCTTATTTTCAAGATGATAGGAATCACTATGAAAATCCAGAGAGGGCCAAGCAAACATTCGCTGGCATAACAGAATCTAGATATGAGGCTGAGTTTAGGAAAAAGTATTGGCACGATATGCAGGGTTTTAACGGTGGTAAAGGAAAAATGAAGGTTAAAATTACCATTAGTGATGGTAGTGATGGATTTAAAACCGAAGTTGCCACTGTGGAGAGAACTGTTTGTGGCGGAGCCTTTATTCCGGGGTTGGCCCTGCTAAATGATGTCAAAATAGAAGATAATTATGAGCCATCGCTATGGGGTAGTTATAGATATCACCAAACATCTAGTTTTGACTTCATGCATTATGGAGCTGGTGGCTTAAGGGGTATTCCTCATATAGGAAGAACTAATCCTTTTTATAATTCTCTAGGAGAAGAAATTGAAGGCGATTGGCATGAACAACCTGCGTCTCAAGTCTTCCCATTTTTTGGATGTGTTTTTAATGATGGCTATAGCCCCAGTGACGTGTCTGATATCCAAAGTAGGCAGGAATCTGAAGACACTATAATCAATGGTTTTTCTTATGACCCGACTGTTAGCGAAGAGGTTGGCCTTGTTCGCTTTGTTAAAGCTAATCCAACGGCTGCAAGGACTGGCTCCCACGCTATTTTCAACTCAGACCCAGAAGTCGCCGGTCGTGATCTAAGCGCTATGGTTAGTAATCCCAGCAGACAGCCTATGTTTTCTAGAACCGATGGGATTGCTAGACAATGCCCTGCAGATGTTGGTACAAACGCAAAACCCTACTCTTCTAAAGGCAACCCCTTGGAAGACATAAGCGTTATGATGAAACATGTTAACATTCATGGTGGTACTGACCTCCTTCCCGGAGGTGTTGCCAACATGCTACAGGATTCTCAAGGTTTTGCGATAGATGGAATTAACAACACTGCTCTTCATGGATATAGACAAACAAAACCTAGACAACTAAGATGGCAGTGGATGGGTATAAATCCTGCAGCAAACGAAGACCCAATGTCAATAGACAACCATGACAATCTTTGGAATATGGAGCCTATCAACACTTCAAAAGTATGTTTCATGCCTTTGTATCTAGAGCATTTAGCCTCTTTTGATTATACGCTGTCTGCCAACTGGTTGAAAAGTCAAGGCGCTATAAATAACGGTGGAACATGGAACTTTCCGGGTGTTGATGATCTGGGCAAGAAACAAAACAGAGCCCTTCTCCATGCAAACTTTGACGATTTATGGTTTGATGGTTGCTATGTTTATCTGTTTGGGGGCACGAACAAATACAAAGCCGGCACTGGAGTGACCGATTCACTCACAGATGTAAGCCCTGCCGCACCTATGACCGGAAGTACCACTTCTGACAGATACCTGTTTCCGGGGCATTTCATAAAAAGAGGTGAGAGAAATCGTAAAATATGGCAGCAGTATCCCGGCGGCGGTGACTTACTGTGGAACGATCCATATGTGACGTTACAAAATGCCTATTTCATAAGAGAAATGTTTTCTCAAGAGTTTCAAGATAGGTATGACGAAATTATGCACCATTTGTCTGGAGGCAAACGGACAGCCTTTGAGAATGGGCCTTGGCCAGTAGACAACCTTGGAAATTATCTAGGCGGTGGTTGTGAGGGTGGGTTCCCGTGGATATGTGGTGATACTGGCGAGGAGTTTTGCGGTCGGCCAACGATGGCTCCGGAGCCGGGTCTGTTTATGCCCTGTTCTATGCACTGTACACATTGTCAGGAGCCCATTAATGAACAGAATAAACTTCCGGACGGAGAAAACTGCCAAGACTGGGAGAAGGAAGATGCATGCTGCAACACGAACAGTCCGCACTACCCCGGCACTCACACTTACTGCTATGAAGCAGGCGCCACTTGCATGAACGACGGTCAAGAAAGACCTCCTAACGATCCCGATTCGTTAGGGTGTCTGGAAGAATGGGAGAATATTCTAATAAACAACTCTGATTTATTTGAAAATCCAGAGCTTGATGATTTGCTCAACGAAATGGATCGAGACGGATGGAACAAAGCAAAAGCAGCAGCTACTAATTATGGAAGTAGAGGTGTCCCTTACTCTGTCTTTACTAAGCACGCTAAAAAGTATGGCAATATTCCCGATAAGGCCTTTAGCTTTGCTGGAGAAGGTGGAAACGCAGTCGGTATTATTAGCGCAAAGTGTACTGTTAAATGTGGCGGTTTTGAAATAGGTGCTAACACACAAAACTTCATAGGGGTAACTGAACAGCCTACAAAAGTACATGTCAGTGCAGGAACACAAACTGCTGCGATAGGTAGGTGGGGAGTCAACTCTGAAACTATTTCGGGAATGGCTACAACAAATATGTATGCAAAAGTATACGACGCTTGGCCATCTCAGCAAACTATACATGACCCAAGATATTTTGCCACTATGCATTTTAATCCCGGAGCCTTATTCTCAGCGCCGAGTGGTGCTCAGGTTGGAAGTGTCGCTGATCCTAGCGGAGTCAACGGGCCTGCTTGTATGTGGGTTGACCAGCCAGAAACTAGTGTAGATTTTAGAGAACCCACCTTATATGGAGATATTTTCCAAAGCGACACCTCAGACTTTGTTAACCCACCGCGTGCGTTTGCGGGGTTCAAAATTCCAATACCTAGAAGTAGTGAGGTGATGAACTTTGCCCCTTCTGTTTTTGCTAGGGGTGTCGAAGATACATCTGATATACGAGATTCTATACGTGATGACCAACAGTATTGGCAGGTGAACACATCAAGACGTGGACAGTTGTTGCCATATAAGTATAAACAGAGGACTATTTCCATTTCCACTAACGATGACGCTCACTTCATTGCTGCTTCTGGAACTGGCTACAAGAAAGACGATCACTTTAACGTAAAAGGTGGCGCTGGAGGTGGCGCTAGAGTTACTGTAATGACCGTGAATGAGGATCGTGACGAAGGCCCTCTAGGAGCGATTAAGACAATCAGAGTAGGACATGGTGTTAGTGTGGGTCACAAAGATACGGAATTATATACTGGAGAGGGGTTTGTTCCAACTGACTTCATAACTAAAGATGATTTGGTTAAAATAAAAGACCCTCAGAAAAGATTAACAATGGAAATGGCTCCAAAACTAGGAGTAGAACCCATAACAAACCTTAAAGGTGTACCAAATGAGGGTATTGGTGCGGTAATATACTTACTTTATGGTAATGTTATAGAGAAAGAAAAGGAAGATCTTGGGCCCACAAAACAGCAGTCTACGACGAGAATATCTTCTAATAGTAATAATGGGCTTGAGGGGAACTTAGAGGGTAGAACGGCCACAACAAGGCTGACAATACCACAACCAAACGATACTAAATTTTACGACGTTTTCTTCCATTTTCATAACGATGTTGGTCATACAATAGCAGTTGACGGCTATACTAACGATCCTATAATGGGCAAAATGCAGTTCATAGATCTTGAATTGGTGGGATTATTATAGTCCTTTTCGTGTATAAATATATAGATAACCTTTAACTAGGAGATAAAACGATGGCAAAAATAGAATTTTACGCTCAAGGAGTCAGTTCCTCAGACGGTACGGATGGCGGCTACTTGGACATTAATCATGGAGCTGGATCAGGGATTGGCTTTTATGGCTCATCTTATGGCGTTTCTGTGCCTGTAGGGTCTTACCAGACTACTACATTCCATACAAATGGAAATGGTACTGCCACTGACCAAACTCAAATAAAAAATACAAAATGGGCTTCTGCTACTGGTGTAAATCCCGGAACTGCAGATGCTATAACCTTGAAAGGCCTGCCAAACTATCAAGCGCCTCTTAATGTCAGATTCACTCACACTGAGGCTGTAGCGGTTCAAAACTGCAAGATTAGAGTATTTGATAGAAGTTCTATCGAACAGGCTCCTATTGAAGTTACCACTAAAGTATTTGAGTGCAGACACCCTGTGACAACAAATGGGGAAACTTATTATCTAACTCACAACGCTGGCGGAACGAATACTACAGACTGGCACACACAGGCTGGTAGAGCTCCCTCAGAAACGCTTGTTCCAACGGATATGACACTCACAGCTAGTCCCGGAATCAGAGGTGTAAACACCTTGACTAGTGACAACCTAGCTCTTAAAGGCGCTACTGCGGATACAACAAATCCCGGAGCAACACACAGAGCCACAAGGCACGACTGGTTCCTAGCCATGAGCGCCAACCCTGAATCCATTGGTAGTAAAACTTCTTACGGTCTCTACTTCACATGTGAGTACCTGTAATAGTTATTTAAAACGCCAAAAATAAAAGCCCCAATCCACGCCGGAAAGGGGCTTTTTTAATTGATGTGAGACGCGAGAGCGGACTACTCGTTCTTCTCAGTTTTCGGGTTCCATTTGACCCACCCAGAATCGGGGAGCCAATTACCATCGCTATCCTTACGCTTTGGAAATAGACCACCGCCTTTCTTCATTGCACCAAACGATAGTCTCGCTCCGCAATCTGCACACCTCAATTCGTAATATTGATTGTCATCGACAGTCCTTACTACAAATTTAATGTTTTCCGATCCACATTTGCCACAGACGCTCTGTTCAAATACTTCTTGGAATTTACTAATCTCTGCAAAGATGTCTCTGTGAGAATCACCTTCGATTTCTGCGCTAATGCGCTTGTTGTTTGTGGTATATGTTACTTTCATTAGTTACGCCACTCCTCTATATAGCCTAAAATTGGTTCTGGGATAGTCGTCTTATCCCTTTGGTACTCGTTCAACGAATCAATAATATCACTACCAACCTTCTTAGAGATCTTTCGCTTATTATCTACATTGAACACGGTTTTAAATAATGCTTCACCATTAATGTTTAATTGACGACATTTCACATCAATGAAGTTATACTGTGCATCCGACATGCGGCCAGAATCATCGTAAGCCCCATCAGATACTTCCTTTTTGGCAGATAGTTCTCTAACAATCTTAGCCGTATCCTTCTTCGTCATCTCCTCTGCAGCAACAGCTCTAATGCGCAGTGCCTTTCTCAAAGCCCTACCTTCAGCTCTGGTGCTAGCTGTGGCAATAGCATATGCACAAAACATATCGTCAGTATTGCCTTCCCAGCAGTCAGCCACTTCGGAAAAACGCATACCATTTTGGAACTCAACTGAAAAAACTACAGTGGCCCGTCCGTGATGGTCGTCTCTCTGAGGCGGAAACACTTGAGTTGGCCCGCTATAAACAATAGGGCCCAATACAAGCTCAGCAACTCTACGTAACCCGTTCACCAATGGGTTTTTGTCATACATCTCTTTTGGTGTAAACAACCCCATAACGTAGTCGTTCCACTCTGGATCTGTCGTAGACGGTGCGTCATCTAGAACAACGTCCTTTACAGACGTGTCTACAGATTGTGGTGATTCAAGTTCCACTGTTTCAAATAATGTGTCCTGCATTTCTTGTTCCTCTTTTCTCATAATGTGATTTCAATAAACCTCTTTGATTCTGGTGGGAATTTTTCTTCAATTTTGCCTAGCATATTAGACAGATTGTTGATAAGTTTCTCCTTGTTGTTAAGTGACACAAAGTCAGAAAGGTTTTTTATCCTGACGATAATAAAGCCCTTGCTAAGTATTAGTCCGGACTTTTGACTGTCTGCTTTGATTTGCTTGTTAAGCTTCTCTTGTCCCCAAATTGGAAGAAAATGAGAAGGCCCGTCTACCTCTATTATAGTCTTAAGGGAAGGAATATACAAATCTATTTCCATATTTTGGTTAGGAATAAGATTCTTTTTATGAAACTCTAATGCGTATCCTAGATCTGTTAGACGCTCAAGAATAAACTTTTCCATCTTAGATCCTTCTTTACCAGCAAGTTGTATAGCTTTAATTGCCATACTGCAGATACGATCACGTTCTTCTTCCGGCATTGCGTGCCATCTATCTCTAGCGTCGGAGCACCTTCTTGTATACTCTTCGTCGCTCATTTTTGACCAGTAGTTTTGAACAGACGAGCTGATCTTCAACTTCTCCTCCTGAGTTCGCTCCTTGCCAAAAGTTGGATGTTTAGCCCGCCCGTTAGACAGAGCGTTTTTCTGAGCTTGGCTGCGGTTCTTTAGTTGAACGCCATGTTTAGTAAGTATCCTTCTGATCTTATTTGGATAGGTATTAAACTTTTCAGCTATTTGATAAGTGCTGCTTCCTTCTTCATACAGTGTAATAATTTTATTCTCATTCATTGTATCACCTTCTTTATCTCCCTTACATCGAAATTTTGTATTGTTGCCAGAGGTTTTTTACCTGTTAATCTGACAAATTCTTTTTGGGCACTCTCATCGCTGCATATTACATTGATTTTTAAATCGTTCACAGAATGTAAAAGTCCCATCAAATCTTTTTCTGGTAATAGTCCAAAATACATATATATGTTAAATTTGTTTACCATGTTATTAGCCTTAACAGAAGACTCAATATCAAAAGTAAATAGATCTCCCGTAAAGTTCCATATGTCAGTAGAGTTAAATGCACCAAAGCTATACTTTAGTTTGTTTGGCCCCACAACGTCATAGAATAAACATGCGTCGTCTAAGTCTCCTGTTTCCACAGCGGAGTTTATTTGACTAGACAGTAGTTTTGTGAGCTCATTTTCTGTGTTGCTCTTTACATAAATACCTAGATTCATTCGTTATCTCCCTTGTTTCTGTGCTCGTCTACAGTTCGTTGAAACCAATTTATTGTCTGTTGCAAACCATCCCTCAAAGACGTTTTAGCCTCAAATCCTAGTAGTTCTTTAGCCTTTGAGACATCTAGACATCTTCTTGGTTGTCCTTCTAACTTGGAGTCGTTGTAGATAATCTCTCCATCAAAGCC
>MDSV01131818.1_pt1 | contig 15835 bp, 13 predicted proteins | sample 810851 | NCBI WGS metagenome assembly MDSV01 (sample SAMN05326640, study PRJNA326480) | marine metagenome | isolation source: seawater | place: Atlantic Ocean: North East | collected 2012
AATAACTGTATCTTTAGTGCCATCTTTTTTAGTCATTAATACATGCTCATCAATTTTTTTTTGTGGGTCAATATAATATGACATTTTTTTTCTTATATGATAAAGGAAAATAAATCTAACTATAACTATTAATGTTCTTAAAATATCTACTTTATACAAATCTGTAATTAAACTATTAAATATTCTTGACAGTAATTTCATAGACACAAAATTTTGTTAGTATATATATTAATTGAAAATTAAAAATTAAGATAGTTTTATTTGAATCGAACAAAATAACAACCTAATATTTATGAAAAATAGTAAAGTATTTGTTTCAACTGGTCATTATAAAAATATAAGTCCACATAAAACTTTAAAATATCTTATTAAAAAAAATATTTACGATATTGAATTTTCTGGTGGTTTACCAATGTCTTTGGCTGATGAAAAAATATTTTTTAAGAAATTAAATAAACATAACGTTAGGTTGCATAATTATTTTCCTCCTCCTAAAAAAAAGTTTGTTATAAATTTAGCAAGTAAAGATAAAAATATTTTAAAAAAAAGTATCAGTCATGTTAAAAAAAGTATTATTTACTCAAAAAAAATTAATGCTAAATATTTTTCTTTTCATGCAGGTTTTAGAATAGATCCTGCTGTTAAAAAACTAGGAAAAAAATTTGAGAAAACTAAAATTACAAAAAAAAAAGAATCTGAAAATATTTTTTTAAATAGCGTTAAAGAAATTAATAATTTTGCTTTAAAATATAAAATAAAAATTCTAATAGAAAATAATGTTATAAATAAAAAAAATCTATTTTTATTCAATGAAAATCCACTTTTATTAACTCACCCGATAGATATATTAAAATTTTTTAAAAAAACCCCTAAAAATGTTGGGTTTTTATTAGATGTTGGACATCTTAAAGTAAGTGCAAAAACAGAAAAGTTTGACTTAATCCAATCTTTAAAAAAATTAAATAAAATAGCTACTGGTTATCATTTAAGTGATAATGATTTTATAGAAGATCAAAACTTAGGTTTTTCTAAAAATTCATGGTTTGTTAAATTTTTAAAAAAGGACTTAGATTATTATACAATAGAAGTTTACGATAAAAATATAAATAAAATTAAAAAAATTAAAAAATTCTTAGAAAAAAACCTTAATAAATGATTTAAATTTAAAATATTTTTTATATATAACAGAGAAAAATTTAATAAAAATCTTAATGAAAAAAAGAATTTATTCAATTGTTGAAGTTAAAAGCAGAGAGCTAAACGGAAAAATATTATTGTCTATCCAAATGGCAAATAAAGGTTATTCCGTTGTAATTGGAAAAAAAAAAAATCTTTATGATTATTCAAAATATTTTAAAAAAGGTATTTTCTTCTTTAAGGGCATGGGTCCGAAAAATATTGAACCAATGCAAAAAATGAAGAGATTGGGTCATAAAATTGTTGGTTTTGATGAAGAAGGATTGGTCATGAATATGCCAGAAATAATCCCTTTAAGAGTAGACAAAACTTGTCTTAAATTAGTTGATTATTTTTTTACAGTTGGAAAGATCCAAAAAAAAAATACGCTCAAAGTTTATCCTAAGGAATACAAAAAAATTATTTCTGCTGGAAATCTGAGATTTGATCTTATGAAAAAACCTATAAAAAAATTGTATAATGACTCTGTTCAACTAATTAAAAAAGAATATGGAAAATTTATTTTATTTCCCTCTAAATTTACAATCATAAATAGTTATGCATTTAGAGGGGTATCAAAAAAAATTTTAAATCAAAATATCACTCAAGGCCCCAGCTATAAACAGGCTTATAAAAGTGATTGGGATGATCAAATTAAAATGCAAAAAAAATTAATTAAGTTTTTTAATTATTTTCCAAAAAAATATCCTAATATAAATATTTTAATAAAAATGCACCCGGTTGAGAGAAAAGAATACTGGCTAGATTTAATAAAAAAAATTAATTGTAAAAACTTTATTTTTGCTAACGATCAATTTCCAACAAATGCTTACTTAATTGCTTCAGAATTCAATGTAGGAAGTAATTGTCATACATCTTTAGAATCTTATTTATTTGATAAACCAACAATAAATTGGCGACCAAGCAAAAAAGATAACTATTTAACAAGTAAAATTGTAAGAGCAGTAAGTAAAGAAGTGATAAATCAAAATGAGCTAGAAAAGATTTGCAAAAATTGGTTTTTAAAAAAGAAAAAATTTAAAAATAATTTAACTAAAGCCGAAAAAAAAATATTAAGTAATAATATTGAAAATATTAACAACTTTTCAGCAAATATTCTAAAGAAATATTTTGATAAAATTGTTTTAGAAGATTCAAATTCTGGTGATAAGTACTCAAACAGAATTTATTTCTTTTTATTAAAAATTTTAAAAAAATTAAAAAGTACTTATCATTTGTATAAAGCAGATAAAAAAAGAATTGAATTTTATAAGGGAAAATTTGATGGTTTAGATTTAAAAGAATATAGCCAGCTCATTAAAAATTTTTGCAAGCTAATGAATTTAAATTATAACGATTATATTGTTAAAGAGATTTATCCAGGATGTTTTAATATAGAAAAAAAATAAGATGAAAAAATATCCAAACTCATTGGGCTATTAATTAATGAATTAATAAAGTACACAATGTTGACAAAGTTGTTGTTATAAATAAAAAAAATAAAAAAAATATTGTGATTAAATATAGTAGAAGCAAAAAAAAATTTAGAGAAAATCTTTGCATCATACCAGCCAGAAAAGGCTCAAAGGGAATAAAAAATAAAAATATAATTAATTTTTGTGGAAAACCTCTTATACAGCACACATTTAATACAGCTAAAAAAATTAAAAATGAGTTTGATGTTTTAGTAAGTACAGATTCAAAGAAAATTAAAGAATTAGCTTTAAAAAATAATTTTTATTTTCTTGGACTACGACCCAAATCTTTAAGTGGAGATAAAGTTGAAACAAAGGATGTGCTCAAATATGAAATCAAACAAATTGAAAAATTAAAAAAAATAAAATATCAAAATATACTTTTGCTTCAAGCAACTTGCCCTTTCAGAAATCCTAAAAAAATTTTTTTATCTTTAAAAAAGATTAATACAAAAGTATTTGACTCTGTTGTTTCGGTAACAGAAGTTGAGGCTGCTCATCCTTTAAGAATGAAAGTATTTAAATCAAAATATTTAGTAAATTATATTAAGCAGAAAAAAGAAAATATGAAGCCAAGGCAATCGTTGCCAAAAATATTTTTAAGATCTGGCTCAATTTATTTATTTAAAAGAGATGTACTTATGAAGACTAATTCGATAGTAGGTAAAAAATGCTATGGGCTGGTCTTAAAAGGTAAAGAAACAATAAATATTGATACCAAGGAACAATTAAATTATTTGAGGACAAAATATGAAAAAAAATAAGAAAATGAATCTTCTTTGTCCATCACCTAAATCCTTTAGCGATTCAATTAAAAAAAAACTCTTAAAAAAATTTACATGTAAATTCACAAAAATGAATAATACTGAATTCAATAAAATCTGCCATAAATATGAGATCATATTGATGAGATTTGACAATGTAATTAAATATAAAAAAGAAACAAAAATAAAATTTATTTTATGCCCTACAACAGCAACTGAACATATTGATGATAACTTTTTTAAAGATAAAAAAATAAAAATATTTACATTAAAAAATAAAATTAAGTTTTTACAAAATATAAGAGCTACTATTGAATTTACAATTTTTCTAATTTTATTTTACTTAAGAAAAACAAAACAAAATTTAATTTTAAAAAATAGGTTAAATAAAAATATTGCTCATGAAGAAATATACCAAAAAAAAATTGGTATTATTGGTTTTGGTAGGATTGGAAAAAAAGTAAATAGAATTCTTACAAGTTTTAATGCCGATATTAAGATTTATGAAATAAAAAAAATATACAAACCAAAAAAATTTAATTTTGTAAGTTTAAATAATTTATTAAAAACTTGTGAAATTATACTAGTACATATTCCGCTTAATTTTTATAATGAAAATTTTTTAAACTCATCAAGATTGAAATTATTAAAAAAAGGTGCAACAGTTATAAATACATCAAGGGGCAATGTTTTAGATGAGGATTATATTTTTTCTTTGGTTAAAAAAAGAAAAATTTCATATTTCACTGATGTAATTTCTAATAAGATTTTGTTAGAAAAAAAAAAAGTAATTAAAAAAATGAAAAGTAATGAAAATTTTTATTATTCTGGTCATGTTGCTGGCTTAACCAAAGAATCTGTTGAAAAAACAGATTTATTTATCTATAAAAATTTTTTAAACAATATTAAATCTAAATAAATTATGACCATAAAATATATTGCAGAACTATGTCAAAATCACTTAGGTAAAATTGAGAATATTGAAAAAATGGTTGAAGAGTGTGCATTTTATGGGGCAAAAATAATTAAACTTCAATATATTCTTTCGAAAAACTTATCATACAGACCAGAGTTTGATTTTGGGCTTAAAAGTAAAAAAAAAATAATAATTATTAAAAGACCTTTTAAAAATGAATATAAAAGATTAAAAAAATTAGAATTAAATGATAAAGAAATTAAAAAATTTATAAAAATCTGTGAAAGAAACAAAGTAGAACCATCAATAACATGTTTTGCAAGAGAAAACATCCAAAGATTAAAAGATTTAGGATTTAATACAATTAAGATTGCCAGTTATGATTGTGGTTCATTTCAATTAATTAGAGAGATTTCAAATAAATTTAAAAATTTAATTATTTCTACTGGAGCTACGTATGACAATGAAATAAAAAAAACATTTGATATTTTAAAAAAAAGCAAAAAAAATTTTTCATTCTTACACTGTGTAACAATATATCCGACACCTTTTAGACATTTAAATTTAAATAGAATTAAATATTTAAAAAAATATACTGGTAATATTGGTTATTCAGATCATTCAAGCTCGGAAGGAAATTTAAAAAATATTGCATCCATGGCAGCAGTTTTTTTTGGAGCTAAAATTATTGAAAGGCACATAAGAATTTTAGGGACGAAAGACTCGAAAGATGGACCTGTTTCGGTTGAACCAAAAGATATTGGAGAAGTTATTAAATTCAGCAAACTGAGTAAGAATGATCAAAAAAAACATTTGAAAGAGAAAGGTTTAAATTTTAATTTATTAAAAGGAAAACAAATAAGACCACTGAGCAAAGAGGAGTTGTTAAATAGAGATTATTATAGAGGTCGATTTGCATCTTTTTCAAAAGAAAATAAAAGACAAATTTTTAATTGGGATGAAACATCAATATGATTAAATTTTATGAGCCTGTTAAAATAAATAAAAGTGATACTATTAATCAAATTATTAAAAAAATTAATCTTATAAAACGTGATGAAAGCTATTATCCAGTTGGCGTATATATAAAGCAAGACAAGATAATTGGTATTTTGTCACTTGGAGATATCAGAAGAATAGCTCTCAAAAAAATTAATTTCAATGAACTTGCAATAAATTATTTAAATAAAAAAACTGTAGTTATAAACTTGAATTCATTTGACGCAGATTTAATTAATAAACTTAATTTTTTAAAAAAAAGCAGAAGAATGCAATTTGATTTTATAATTTCTAAAGATAAAAATAAAATTAAAATAATTAAGACTTCTAATTTAGAAAATTCTCAGGAATATAGAAAAACATGTATAATTGGTCTTGGTCATATCGGATTACCTCTGCTTGTTTATCTATCCAATAAAACTAGTAATATTATTGGACACGATAAATCACCTAAATTGATAAATGATTTAAAAAAAGGAAAAATAAGTTTTTTTGAGAAAAATCTAAAAACTCTCCTCAAGCAAAATTTAAATAGGGGAAAAATATTTTTTAATTCTGATTTTAAAAAGATTGAGGCCCAAAACTATATTATATGTGTGGGATCAGAGATAAAGAACAAAAAAATATTTAATAATAATTTATTAAATATTTGTAAGAAAATTGGACCTAAGCTAAATCAAGGGGATATTGTAATTTTAAGAGGAACTATACAAGTTGGATTAAGTCAAAAACTATTAATACCTACATTAGAAAAAGCTTCTGGTTTAAAGTGTGGAAAAGATTTTAATTACTCTTTCATGCCTGAAAGAATTGTTGAAGGAGATGCACTATTTGAATTGAAAACATTGCCTCAACTAATATCTGGTAAGACTTATCATTGTAAAGAAAGAGCATTAAATTTTGCTAAATTTTATTTTGAAAATATTATTGAATTATCAAGCTTGGAAGAGGCTGAAATTATTAAGTTAGCAACAAATTCCTTTAGAGATTTAAATTTTGCATTTGCTAATGAAATTACAAGAATCGCATTAAAGTTTAATTTGAGTGGAAATAAACTAATTAAAAATTCAAATCTTGGATATGATAGAAATAAAATTTCATTACCGAGTATCGGGGTTGGAGGTTATTGTCTTCCAAAAGATCCCATATTATTTTCTAAAATATTTAATCTTAAAGATGGATATTCGCTTGGTAAAAAATCAAGGCAAATAAATGATAGAAGTATCTCTGAGAGTTTTAAAAGGATTTTAAATAACAATAAAAAATTTAAAAGGATTCTTATATTGGGAGCTACTTTTAAAGGTATGCCTGAAACCATAGATTTAAGAAATTCACCAGCTATTCAAATTTCTAAACTACTAAAAAAAAGGTCAAAAAAAATTGAATTTTATGATGTTATGCAAAAAGATATAAAATTAGTTTATTCGAACTTAGATATTTCTTTTACAGAAAATTTGAGGAAAATAAATAATTATGACTTAATAATTCTAGCCAATAATCACCCCAAATACGTTGAAATAATTGAGGGTGAAAAAGGGATTAAACTTAATAATAAAAATGAAAATAAGTTTATTTTTGATCCTTGGTGCTTATTAAATCAAGATCTTATTCAAAAATTAAATTGGAAATATATTAGCTTGTAATGAACGTGGGTATAATACCTTGTGACAATGGCCTTGGCCATATTTCAAGATCAATTGAATTAGCAAATATTTTAATTAAAAAGTTTAAAGTTACTCTGTACTTATCAAAAGAGTTAAAGAATTTTTCAATAAATAAAAAAATTTCTATAAAGAAAATTAATACTAATTTTAAGGTAACAAAAAATTATAATTATAATATTAATTGGTACAAAAAAATTAAAGAAGAAAAACTTAATAAAATAGATCTATTAATTTCAGATAATTTACCTGAGGCTGTATTATTAAATAAAAAGACAATATTGTATGCTAATTTTTTTTGGCATGAAATTTTTAATAAAAATAAATATTTTTTTAAATTCCTAAAAAAAGAGATAATAAAAAGAGATATTAAAATATTATCTAATTATATGTTTGGCAATATAACTTCATTAAAAAAAAATATTTATAAAATAGGATTTGTCGGCAAATATAAAAATCAAAATATTTTAAAAAAAAGAGGAATTTTGATATCATTAGGAAATTCTAGAATTGGATATAAAAAAAAATTTCAAATATCAATAAAAACGCTTCAAAATCCAAAATATAATAAATATATATTTTATGTAGATAAAAATTTATTTAAAAAGAAAAAAAAAATTCCTAAAAATATTAAGGTTGCAAATTTTTCTGATAAGATGTTTGAAGATGTTAAAATTGCTATAATCAAACCGGGATTTGGTACGGTACAGGATTGTTTAAAAAGAGGCATTGCAATTAATAGCTATTTGCAAAGTAACAATAAAGAATTTCTAAATAATGCAAAAATTTTAAAAAATAAAAAAATTGGTGATTATTTTTTTAACCTAAATAATGCACTAAATAATGCAATTTATAAATTTAATGATAATAAAAAAATAATTAAAATTCAAAAAATTTGTAGAAAATTAAATTGGAAAGGTGAAAAAAATTTTCAAAAATATATTTTAAAAAATAGAGATATTAATGGATAATTAATTATTTATATGTGTGGATTTATTTACCAAAAAAAAAGTAACAAAAAATTTAATATTAATAGGATATTATTTAAAAAAGCTTCAAAACTAATCTATCATCGTGGGCCGGATAGTAGAAAATATATTTTTAATGAAAACACAAATATTTTTCATTCTCGTTTAGAAATAATAGACTTATTTAAAAGATCCAGTCAACCGATGACAAGGCTTGGGTATACTATAGTGTACAATGGAGAAATTTATAATTTTAAAAAAATTAGAAAAGAACTTGAGAAAGAATTTAATTTTCAAACAAATTCAGATACTGAAGTATTATTATTTTCATTTATAAAATGGAAAGAAAAAATGTTCCAAAAAATCAATGGAATGTTTTCATTTGTAATTTTTAATAGTTCAAAAAACCTATTTTTTTTTGCAAGAGATTTATTTGGGCAAAAACCTCTTTATTTTTCAAAAGATAAAAATCAAATAATTTTTTCAAGTGAAATAAAACCAATAATAAAATTAAAAGGATTTAATAAAATTAATTATGAAGATAGAGAGGTGTTTAAATATCTTAACTTTAACTATTATGGTGACAGCCACCTTACTTTCTTTAAAGATATATTTCAAATTAAACCAGGAACTTTTGGATACTTAAAAAAAAATAAATTAATTATTAAAAAAATAAAATATAGAAATTATGATAAAAAAATAAATACTAAAAATATATTAAAAATTTTACAAAATGAAATTAGAGATCATATGGTTGCTGATGTGGAAACAGCAATAATGATTTCTGAAGGCGTAGATTCAAAATCAATAATAGATATAACAAAAAAGATTTTTAATAAAAATTTAAAGCTTTTTAATCTTGAGTTTGAAAAATTTGATAATATAGAATTTCGAAAAAAATATTCAAATTTAAATAAAAAAAATTTATTTTTTACTAAATTCTTTAAGAAAGAAATGTTTAGATTTTTAAGTAAAACTGCCGGCATATGTGAAACTCCACCCTTAAGTCTTTTTACCTTAGGAATGGTTAAACTTTTTAAAAAAATTAAAAAAGAAAATATAAAAGTAGTTTTAAACGGACAAGGAGTTGATGAAATTTTTGGGGGTTATAACTTGTATTACAAAAAGCAAGATAAAAATAAAACCTATCATCCAGATGGAACTATTTTTTTGAATAAAAAAAATATTTATAAAAAAAATATTAAATCTGATTTAAAATTAAATAATAATTTAAATCTCCAGAGAAAAAATATGGCTTTTAAATCAAAAATTCCAAAAAATTTAAATCAATATGATAAAATATCAATGAATTATTCAATAGAATGCAGGTCTCCATATTTAACAAAAAATTTAGCAGGTTTAATTGCTAAATTAAAGCTATCTCAATTAAACTTTGATGGTCATAAAAAATATTTATTTAGAAAGTCTTTATATAAACTAACAAAAGACAAATTTTATTTTAATGAAAAAAGATTTAAGCAAGCACCTCAGACTGAATATATGCAAGATAATATAAATCTGAAAATAATAAAAAAAATAATTACTAAAAAAAATTATTGCGATAAATATTTTAATAAAAAAATTTTAGTTAACTATTTTAAAGAATTTCAAAAATCAAAAAACAATGGCTTTGTTATATGGCAATATATTAGCTTAAACTCGTTTTTAAATTATTTTAACAAGTTTAATGTTTAAAAAATTCTTTTATTTTATCTGATATATAATTTATCTCATTATTACTTAAATTTACTGAACTTGGTAACGAAACTATAGCTTCACTAGCATTAATAGAATTTTTATATGTTAATTTATTGTTGAAATATTTTTTATAAATACTCATTAAATGTGCACTATAAAAACCCGCTCTAGCTTCTATACCTTCATTATTTAAAAACTTTATTAAATCTTCTCTTAAATTTTTATTCTTTTTAGATTTGTTAATTTTAAAATAAGTCAACCAGTGAGAATTTTTAATTTTTTTATTTTTTTTAGGAAAATTTATTTCTTTAATATTTTTAAGTTTTTGAGAAAATTTTTTTTGAATATCAATTTTTTTTTTTATAAAATAGTTTGCTTGCTCTAGCTGAGCAAGCCCTACTGCGGCTTGCATGTTTGTCATTCTAAAATTATATCCAACTTCGTCATGCCAATACTTCTTTTGAGTGCTCATGCCGTGATTTCTTAATTTTTTTGCTAAATTATAATCATTTTTTTTTTTGAAAATTAAGATACCTCCTTCTCCTGTGGTAATTGTCTTATTACCAAAAAAACTAAAAGTTCCAAAATCACCAAATTTTCCAACATGAATTTTTTTATAAGTGGTTCCAAATGCTTCCGCACAATCCTCAATTATTTTAATTTTTTTCTTTTTGCAGAATCTAGCTATTTTTTGTATTTCTGGTGCATTCCCATATAAATGCACAATAACTACAGCTTTAGTATTTTTATTTACAAGTTTTTTAATACTCTCATATGAAATACAAAGAGTTTCTTTGTCTATGTCTGCTAACACAGGTTTTGCTCCACAGTGCAATATTGCATTTATTGGCGCTACAAAAGTAAAGTCAGGAACTATAATTTCATCTTTCTTTTTTAATCTTAATGTTGAAATAGCAAGCTGTAATGCTGCTGTACCACTGCTAGTTGCCAAAGTATAATTTGATTTTGTAAACTTAGAAAATTTTTTTTCAAATAAATTTACATATTTTCCCACTGAGGATATCCATCCTGATTGAATAGCGTCAGTCAAATATGCAAGTTCTTTTCCCTTAAATACTGGCTCTGATTGAGGTATTTGTCTAAATCTTTTTTCATTAGCATAATCAATTACTTTATTGGAATCATCTACAATAGGTACTAATTTATATTTTATAATTTTCCTTTGTAAATCAATGAAGTCATGTTTTTCTTTTACTGAAACAAATTTTTTAGTTTTAACAAATTTTATTTTATCTTTAAGAACATGTCCTTTAAGTAAAGATCTTCTTATATCTCCATCAGTAACAACATTTGTTAACCTTCCATTACTTGTTAAAAAACAAGCTCCAAGACCATTTGTTGTAATATTATTTAGAGCATCTCTAATTGTTTTATTATGATCTACAAGTAGATTTTTTATATTCAAATTAAATCTCTTTTGCATCATTTTCCTAAAATATCAAAAGTTTGATTTTTTATTTATTGATTTCATAAAATTTTAACTTTTAATTTTATTTTTTATGAATTTTTTCAAGAGAGAAAATTGTTTTCTTGCTGACTTGGGTTTACATAAAATTTTTCTTAACTGCGATCCATTTGACCATACATCATCATAATAATTATTTTCAAAACTAAATAGATCTTCATTGGAATTATTTATTTCAGTTGTTGCAGCAAATGACAGAAAAAGCATATCTCTCTTTTTTCCAATTTCTGGTGAAGATGCTCTATGGAGGCATTGGGGCGTACTACAAACAAATAAATCACCTTTTGAACCAGTATTTTTAACAATTCCTAATTCTGTTTCATTATTTAAATCATAATTTGATCTATCTTTATAATTATTTAAATTAATAAATTTTTTAGAATTTTTTTTTGAATAAAGATTCATTGGACCCTGTGTTTCATCGACATCGTGCAAATTTATAAACATTTTAAAATAATTCATAATATAATAATCAACATGATAATTGTTGCTATAAATATTTACATTATGCTCATCTTCTTTATTCAAAGGAAAATTTCTTCCCACAAGAACATTGATTAAATACATTTTTAAATTAAAATAATTTTCTATTTTATTTTTTAAATTTTGAAACTTGGATGATTTTAAAATATTTCTTACTATTTCTTTTGATTCTTTGTTCAAAATAAATTCGATTGACGATCTATTATTAATTACATTATTTTCATCTAGTTTTTCATTTAAATTTGTAACTTCCTTGTTAAAATTTATATTTGGCTTTAAATAACCTTGCTCGTGAAAAAACTTTATATCATCGTCTGCATTATCTAAATTTACAACATACTTATTATAAAGATAATTAAATATGCTATAAGATAGTGTATTGGGACTTTTAAATAAAAAAGTTCCTCCATACTTATTTACTTTGGATAATATTGACATATTTAGAAATATTATATTACAATTTAATTATTAATAGTAAAGACGATATTTAACATTTAGCTTTGCACATCTAAAATTAAAAAATAATTATGTTCAAAAAAAGAATTTGATCGATATATAATTAAAATTTGCAACTTTTTAAATAAAATTATAAAAAATTTTAAGTAAAAATATATCCAGTATGATTTGTATAAAAAAAATAAATAGTTTAAAGAAATTTATCTAAAATCTTTAAATTTAACAGCCTGGTTTTTAAAGACTTTTGTTATCAACTTTTTATTAATTATTTTTTTGTAATCAGAAACTTTCAATCCTTTATATGGTCTTAGTGCAGCTAGATCTGATTTTTTAATCACTTTGCCTTCCTTAAAGTCTTTTTTATAGTAAAGGCTTTTTCTTGAAATACTTAACATTCCTTTTTCTTCATTTTGCAATTTTTTTTTATTTTTACCAAGTATGGTTGTGGAGCTTCTAATTTTTTTTATAAATATTTTAAAATTTTTTAAATTAAGTGAAGCTTTGTGATCTGGACCAGGTAAGTTATTATCAAGTGTTATATGTCTTTCAATAATCTGGGCCCCCTTCGAAATTGCCACCACTGAAGCCAAATAATCTTTTGAATGATCTGAAAAACCAATTTTACATTTAAATTTTTTTAACTTTTCAAGACAGTTTAAATTAAGTGACTCATAAGAACATGGATAATTTGAAACACAATGTAGTAAAGAAATATTATTTTTTTTTTTATATAATTGTAAAGTTTTTTTTATTTCTTGCATGCTTGACATTCCTGTTGAAATTATAATTTTTTTATTAGTTTTAGATAGATATTCGTGTAAAAAAAAGTCTGTTAAATCAGCTGATGCAACTTTTATAGTATTGACATTTAATGAAACTAAAAATTTAGCACTTTCAACATCATATGGAGTAGATATGAACTCAATACCTTTTTTTTTACAATAATTAATTAAATATTTATGATCAGCTCTACTTAATTCCAATTTCTTTAACATTTCATAATGACTTTCCTTGTCATTTTTTGTTTTCATTTGATAGTCAACTTTAGGTGTATTTTCTAAAGCAAGTGTTTTTGCTTTAAATGTTTGAAATTTTACAGCATCAACTTTTTCTTTAACACAAAAGTCAATAATTTTTTTCGAAACATTTAAATTATTGTTGTGGTTAACACCTATTTCGCCAATTATATAAGTCATAAAAATATTGTAATAATTTTTTTAATCATTTTTTACTTGCAATCGCAACTAAAGTATCAGAAACATTTTTTGAAAATAAATACTTTTCATAATTTCTTTTTGAACTTTCATCAATTTTAAATATAGGTTTATTATGTCCATTTGGGCTGCTATTTATAAACCAATTTAAATGATTGTCCAAATTATATCTTTGATAATTTAAAAATTTTACCTTTTTGAACCCTGAATAAATTAAAAATTTTTTTAAAGATTGTTTGGTATGAAGAATTAAATGTTCACTCCAAAAAGTAAATTTCTTAAATGAATTCAATTCTTTGTTATTAATTAAAATATCAAGAGAATGTGGTACTTCAATAATCAATTTACCATCATTGCTTAATAAATTTCTTAAGAAGTTTAGCTCTTTTAATTGATCTGGCATATGTTCAAGAACATGAAATAAAAAAATTTTATCAAATTTTTTATATTTTAAATCTGATTTTTTAGTATTTAGCTTAAATAATTTTTTTTTATTTATATAATTCTGACATATTTCCATCATTTCATAACCTTCAGAAACTTTTGATAATTTTTTAGTTAAAGACAAAAATCCACCAAATCCACAGCCATAATCTAATATTTTTTTATTTCTAATTTCTTTTTTAAAAAAATTAAATCTTTTTTTGTCATCATCTAAAATTTTATTTTTTTTTATGTTTTTTAGTATTTTAAGATAATATTCACTAGAACTACTTATATATTTTTTTTTACTGTTAAAATCTTTTTCTAAAAATATTATTTTTGATTTAGAATCTTGTAAGACTCTTATTTTTTTATCTCTTGTTCTGTTAAATAAAATTTTTAAATTATTTCTTTTAATTAGTTTAAATTTTATTAAATCTTTAAATATAGGATTTGAAATTTGTAATTTTAACATATAAATAAGTGGTTAAATGTATCATGTAACAAATAAAAAAAATTATTTAAAGAATTATATCATCATTAAATGCTCAAATTATTAACTTTTTTCATTTTGATTTTAATTCTTTTGGAAAGTTTAATAACTTTATTATTTTTTTGGTTAAAAAAAGATTTTCAATGGTTAATTAATAAAGATGATGAAAATCCAAAATTTGATAAATTTAGATTTGATAAATTTTTAAAAAATAGCTTTGATAAGTATTTGGGCTGGGACAGAAAGCGTATTTCAAGTGGCTTTGAATTATCAAACCGAAAAACATATTTTAAAATAAATAGTTTTGGCTCAAGAGGAAAAAGGCTTTATAAAAAAGATAGAATAAGCGTTTTTGGTGACTCATTCGCATTTTGTAGGTATGTAAATGATAATGAAACATGGCAATTTAACTTATCAAAAAAATGTAAAACTAATATTTTAAATTTTGGTGTTGGAAACTATGGTCTTGATCAGGCATTTTTAAAATATTTAAAAAATAGCAAAAAAATTAATACTTCTAAAATTGTTTTTTGCATTGTTCCTGAGACAATAGCAAGGGTTTTTTCTTATTGGAAACATTTTAGAGAGTTTAATAATATATTTGCAATCAAGCCTATTATTAATTTTAAAAAAAAAAAATTTGATATAATTAAAATTCCTAAACTAAGAACAAAAAAAATATCTAAAAACCTTTTAAAGTTTGATTCAAAATTTATTAAAAAAGTTAAGAAAGAAGATTTTTTTTATGAAAATAAATTTAAAAATAGTATGTTTAAATTTCCTTTTTTATTTTCATATTTAAAAAATTTTAAATTAAACTCTTATTTATTTTATTATCTAATTTTTGATAATATTTTAAAAAGTTTTAATAAAGAGTATAATAAAAAATATTATTTTTTAGCATGTTCAAAGGTGTTTGAAGAAAATATAATAGAATCTCATAGCTTATATCAGAATCCATTTTATAAAAAAAATTTTAAAAAACTTCTTAAATTTATTGATAAATATTTTAAAAATAAAAAAATTAATTATTCAGTACTAATTGTTCCACAATATTATGATCTTAAGTTTAAAAAAAGTTGTGATAAATATATTAATTTTTTTAAGGAATTGGATAATCCAAATATTTTAGATATTACAGAAGAAATTCTAAAACATAAAAATTGGAAGAAGTATTATTTTGTTGATAAATATGGTGGTCATCTTAACAAACAAGGAAATAAGCTATTAGCAAATTTACTTTATAAAAAAAATTTGTAATATTAAAATATTAATTTAGAACATCATTATAAATTACTATGTGTAAAATTATTTGGATTACTGGTATATCTGGTGTGGGAAAAACAACCTTAGCCAAACATTATATAAAGTCTTTAAAAAAATTTTTATGGATAGATGGAGATCAATTTAGAAAATTATTTAACAATGATCTAGGATACACCTTAAAAGATAGGAACAAGAATGCTGAAAGATTAATAAATTTTGTTAAATTTCTAAACAAAAAAAAAGTATCTTTAATAATTTCAGCAAATCTAACCTCGGAAAAATATAAAAAAAGTATCAGAAAAAAATTTAAAAATATTTTTCACATACAAATTGACTCTGACTTAGAGATTTTAAAAA
>MDSV01218596.1_pt1 | contig 15834 bp, 16 predicted proteins | sample 810851 | NCBI WGS metagenome assembly MDSV01 (sample SAMN05326640, study PRJNA326480) | marine metagenome | isolation source: seawater | place: Atlantic Ocean: North East | collected 2012
AAGGATTAACTAGAGAACATGTTGCAAAATGGGGATGGACAGTTGATAAGAATGGATGGGTAAACTTTCCAGATCCACAACTAAGAATATATAAAAACGATCCTGAAAGAATATATTGGACAAAACCTGTACATGAACAACTAGTAGGATATACAAAGTTTGCAGCTCTACCTGGAAATGAAGAGTATTGTTTACACCATCCTAAACAAATCGAAAGACAAGAAAGACAGAATAATTTTTATGATACAATTTAACGAAGCAAAAAGATTTTCAGAAGGACAGAAAACTGTCTTAGTAGATATAGATGAAACAATTTGTTTTTACACAGGTAAAAGAAGGTATGACCTATCTGTACCAAATTATGATAATATTGCTAAGATTAACAAATTATATGACGAAGGATGGGAAGTTATATATTGGACTGCAAGAGGATCTACCTCTGGAATAGATTCTACTGGTCATACATTAAGTCAGTTGGATGAATGGGGTTGTAAATACCATGATATAGTTACTGGAACAACTAAAAACCCTAAGCCACATTTTGATATGTTAATTGATGATAAGGCAAAAAGAATAGAAGAACTTAAAGGTAAAGTCGGTTTTACATGTAGTTCATTTGATATTCTGCATCCAGGTCATGCGATAATGTTAAAGGATTGTAAAACAGTTTGTGACCATTTAATTATTGGACTACAAACAGATCCAACAATAGACAGAGCAACTAAGAATAAACCTATCCAATCATTTGAGGAAAGAAAAATTATGATAGAGTCTATAAAGTATGTAGACGAAGTTGTAGAATATTCAACAGAAGATGAGCTACGTGAACTAATAAAGTCTATCAATCCGGATGTGAGAATATTAGGAACAGATTGGAAAGGAAAAGAATATACTGGTTTTGAGTTAGATATTCCAATTTATTGGCATGTTAGAGACCATGATTATTCTACAACAAATTTAAGATTAAAAATTGCAAAAGCAGAAAAGATAAAAGAAAGAATAGGTTACGTACAACAGCAATTAGCCGCGTCAGAAAGATTAGATGGATGGGTAAATGCAGGAATGGAAGAAGAATTAAAAATGCTTGTAGAAGAGCTAAATAGTATTTAGAATATTTTTTAGTGTCAACATTTTTTATTATATTAAGGTTATATTATGAAACAAAAGCTAACAATAGTTCATGGTGTATATAGGAGAAATCCATATATTCTAGAAACATTAGTACAGAATCTAATGGCTCTACGTGCTGCTCGAATAACAGATTATCAGTATATTATTTTTAACGATAACGGAGATAAGGAGATAGAGCAGGATTTGGCAGACTATTTAGGTGAAGTTGAATATATCTATAGTCCTAAAAACTTTGGAAATAAGGTTTGTAGAGGAAGCTGGGTTGGAGCATTACCACACATTAAAGGAGATCTTTTACATGTAACTGACCAAGATGACCCTATGACTCCAACATTCTATAAAACTTCTATGGAAATATTTAGTAGAAGTCCCAACATAGACTTAGTTTTTCATAATTGTATAAAAATAAGCGATGACTCTACTGCAATAGGATTTGGAATGAATCCAAACATAGCACCAGGTCAAAATTGGCCATCATATGAACATAATCCTATAGATTGTTTTAAGTTATGGTTTGGTGTAAATGAATCAAATGAAGTAACGGCTGCGAATAATCATATAATGGCATCAGGAGTAATATACAGAACAAAATTACATGATATAATTGGTGAACCAGATTTAACATTCGGAGGAGCATGTGATTTTGAGTACTGGTCTAGAGTATTATTCAATGGAAGAAGTTGTAAGATGGTAAATTTACCAACATGGTTCTACAGACTTTCAGAATACTCAGCTGGAAATACTATAATGGAAGATGGTGAAAGAAATAATGATAAATATTTGCATGAATGTATAGACGCAATAAAACAAAAATATATTAAACTTTGGAGAGAAAAGAAATGAAGTTAAAAGATAGTGTAGTTCTAATAACAGGAGGAGCAGGAAATATTGGCTCTTATATCGTAGATGAAATTCTTAAACAGGAACCAAAATTATGTATAATAGTGGATAATTTTTTTAATGGAAATTATACTAGAACAGAGAAAAATGTAAAGTTATATCCATTTGATATTGCAAATGTAGAAGAACTTTCATATGTCTTTGAAAAATACTCTCCTGAATATGTTTTTCATTGTGCATCAATGCTAATACAAGACAGCGAGCTTTTACCTAGAAAGTCTATAAATACAAATATCATGGGAACTTTTAATGTTGTAGATTTATCTAATAAGTATGGTGTAAAAAAGATCTGTTATTCATCTTCAGCATCTGTATATGGAGAACCAAAATATTTACCAGTAGACGAGTCACATCCGTTTCAATATGATAACTTTATATATGGATGGACCAAGATAACTGCAGAAATGATTTTTAGATCTAACTGTAAGGTGGACTGGCTAGGTTTCAGATATTACAATGTTTATTCAGATAGAATGAAGGAAGGAGCCTTATATACTCAAGTATTCCCTATATTCTATGATAAAATAAAGAATGGAGAAACTATTACTATATATGGAGATGGAAGTCAAACCATGGATTTAATACATGCTCTTGATATTGCAAACGCAAATATGTTAGGAATGAATAGTGATGTAACTGGAGAATTCTTTAATGTAGGAAGTGGAAAAGAAACAAAAGTATCAGAACTTGCAGAAATGATGATGGAAATAATGGCAACAAAAACTGAGATTCACTTTGAGCCAACAGATACACAAAAGGTAAAAAACAGAAGGAGTAGTACGGAGAAGATAAATAAATTATTAGGTTTTACTCCAAAAGTAACGCCTATGGAAGGTTTAACTAGATATATTTTTAATAAAAACCAATGATACAAAGAATAATAGAAGATATAGACCAACTAAAGATAGGAATACTAGGATTCAGAGGTAATTGCTTTGTTCCTGCTTTAGAAAAATACGGAATAGAATATACATTTTTACGCAATTTAGATGAAGTTACTGAAAAGTATGATTTTGTTGTAGAAAGTGGACTTTATGATATTATACCTGAAAAATACCTGTCTATTCCTAAATATGGAATAATAGGAATACATGAATCACCTATGCCTGAAGGAAAAGGACATGCTCCACTACAATGGGCAGTACTAAATAATAGACCTAATTTGACGGTTAGTCTATATAAATTAAGTGCAAAGGTAGATGCAGGAGAAATAATATACCAACAAAATGTAGAAATATCAAAATTAGATACATATAAAGAACTAGAAGAAAAACGACAGTCAGGAATAACTGAATGTTTTGGTAAATTTTTAGAAGAACTTAGCCAAGGAGCTTTAGTTCTAAGAGAGCAGCATGGTGCAAGTTCATATCATAAGAAAAGAACTCCAGCAGATTCATGCCTAGATTCTACAAAAAGTTTAGATTCATTATGGGATAATATTAGAATTTGTGATAATCAGTATTATCCTGCCCATTTTTATGTTGATGGAAAGAAAATAATTTTAAGATATGAGGTAGAAAAATGATAACAGCTAAATGTCCTTTAAGAATATCACTTGTTGGTGGTTCTACAGATTTACAATCCTTTTTAGAGAAATACAATAATGGTTCTGTTGTAAGTTTTGCATCTAACCTGTATACATATATCTCTATAAACGAAAATAAGAATGGAAAATATAGAATAAATTATACTAAAACTGAGAATGTAAAAGACCCATCTAAAATTAAAAACGATATAGCTAGAGAAGTTATATCATACTTTAATTTACCTCCAATGACAATGATATTCAATTCAGATATTCCTTCAACAGGAACTGGACTAGCAGCTTCTTCGTCATATATGGTGGCAGCAATAGCTGCAGCGCTAGATTTTTTAGGACAAGACTGGTCTCAAAGTGAAATATGTGAATTAGCGGTTAAATTAGAACGAAAATTTAATCCACTAACAGGATATCAAGATGCATATGGTTGTGGTATTGGAGGATTAAAGAGATTTTATTTTCAAAAGGGTGGAAATGTGATAATTGAATTTTTAAGGTCAAGAATGTTTAGAGATTTATCAATGTCTCTAGTTCCTACTGGAGTAAAAAGATCTTCAACCAAAATATTATCAACAATAGATTCAGAGAAAAGCTTAAAATTATTACAAGATGTTGACAACATGGTACGTTGTAATAGTGTTGAAGAAGTTTGTAAAGTCATAAACTCTGCATGGGAAAATAAAAAGAAAATATCTGAATCGATACTAAATAATAGTATATCAAAATTAGATGAACAATTGAAAGAATTATATACTGGAAGAAAACTTCTCGGAGCAGGAGGTGGTGGATATTTCTTAGTCATGTGTGATCGTAGCCTTGGCCTGACAGTAGAACCAATAGATGGTACAGTTCCTATACAAATTGACAATAAAGGGGTAAGAGTTTATGCCAATTAAGAAACATAATCCATATAGAATAGTTCAAATGTTTGAAGAAGAAATGGCAATATACACTGGTGCGACATACGCTGTAGCTGTTTCTAGCTGCACAGATGCACTGTTAATGTGTTGTGCATATGAAAAGGTAAAGGGAAAAGAAGTAACGATACCAAAGAGAACCTACATCTCAGTTCCACAGTCAATTGTACATGCAGGCGGAATTCCAGTATTTGAAGATAGACCTTGGAAAGGCGTATATAGGTTAGAACCTTTTCCAATATATGATTCTGCAAAGAGATTAACGTCTAATATGTATATACCTGGTAATCACATGTGTTTATCATTCCACTTAAAAAAACCATTATGTATTGGTAAAGGAGGAATGATAATTACAGATAGTAAAGATGCTTATGATTGGTTCATAAAGGCTAGGTATGAAGGTAGAAGTTTTGACAATGATATGTCTTACCAAGAAGATGAAATAGATATTATGGGTTGGAATATGTATATGAGTCCTGAACAGGCTGCAAGAGGATTATGGCTACTACAACACTATCCTGTACATGCAGAAGACCAAATAGAGGATCCAGATTATAGAGATATAACTACTTTTCCTTTATTCAAAAACTATCCATCCTGGATTTAACCATGTCAAAAAAATTTATTATATTAAAATAAAAAGTTATTAAAATGGATATAGATAAGCTGATACAAGAAACAGAAAAGATTAAGTTAAAGGAAGACCAACTTTGGGATGTTGTTCATGAGTATACTGAAATAATTATTATTGGAAATGGCGGAAGCAATTCAATTGCATCGCATATTGCACAAGATTATACAAAGGTATTAGACAAAAGAGCTATAAGTTTTTCAGATCCATCAAGATTAACTTGTTATATAAATGATTACGGTAGAGACAATGCATATGCTGAATTCTTAGATGATTTCGCAGGAAAAGATACGTTGGTAATTTTAATATCATCTTCTGGCAATTCTATGAATATAGTTAATGCAGCAAAATATTGTGAATCTTCAGAAATAGATTATATTGCATTGTCTGGATTCAATAAGAATAATAAATTAAATAACTTAGATGCTAAATTAAAATTTTGGGTTGATTCAACAGATTATGGAATAGTTGAATGTACTCATCAAGCATTTTTACACTCAATACTATAGGAGACTATTATGAAAGTAAAATTACATATAGAAAACTTTGGAGATTGGAATGTACATGTTCCTCCTAATCCAGAAGTTCATGACTTTTTTCATGGTGACGATGATTGTGATATTCACATATTTGAAGATAACAATCTTAAGAAGCATGTAAACTATGACGGAAAGATAAAGATTGCGTGGATTAGAGAAGTTGTAGATATTTATGAGTATGCATGTGTTTTTCAAGAAGAACCATATAATCCTTATCAATACGTATTCGATAACATAGACAGTTTTGATTATGTAATAGCTCCAATAGCGTACAGATACTTTAGCCATTTAATACCTGAAGAAAAATTCATTTTTTGTCCTGGTGGATGTACAAGAGTATTACCTGAACAGTGGGGAATGTATGAAAAAAGTAAACCATTGTCAATAGTAGCATCTTCAAAAGATTGGACGGTAGGACATAGAATGAGACATTGGGCAATAAATTCATTTAAGAATAATATTGAAATATTTGGTAACGGATATAATAACATTATTGATAGCCAAGGAAATTTTGGAAAAGTATATGGTTTGGCACCATTCTATTTTCATTTTGTAATTATGAATTCTCAAAAAGACAGTTGGTATACTGAGGCACTGATAGATTCATTTGCATGTGGTTGCATTCCTTTATTCTTTGGATGTAAAGATATAGGAAAACATTTCAATGCTGATGGAATAATTCAATTTGATTCTTTACCACAATTAGCAAAGATTATACCAAATCTTACTCCGGAATTATATAATTCAAAACTTGACGCAGTAAAAGAAAACATGGAAATAGCTAGAAAATATAAGACTGATTATGACTATTTACATGTTAATTACCTTTCTAAATTTGAGAAAATGATATGAAAAAAGTAGTTTGGTTGCTTAGGGAAAAAGGTGAAAATGGTAGACAAGAACATTCATCAGCTATAAATTGGTGGTATGGAACTTTAGAAGCATTTGGGTATGAAGTAGTGTATAAATTCTTTCCTGACTATGGATATAGTAATTCAGAGTTTGATATTGATGGACTATATGAAGATTGTAAAGCGTTTGGAGCAGATATAATACTACATGTTGCCTATGAAAATGTTCATCCAGAGTTAAAAAGACTTCAGGACTTTGCAAAGGTTTATGTAATACAGTCTGATGATGACTGGAGATTTGATTTTGCAAAGGAATGGGTACCATATATTGATGGAAATATATCACATGCAGGAAAATTGGAAAGATATTTAGAGGCAGGTATACCTGAAGAAAAATTTATACCTACTAAATGGTGTTTTAATCCAAATACAATGTCAATAAATGGTAATTTTGAGAAAGATATATTTTTAAGTCATGCTGGAGGTCTACATGCAGATAGAGTTCAACTTCTTAATGAGTTTCAAGCAAAAGGTTTGAATCCACAGTGTGCAACAAACTGTTTTTATGAGGAAATAAAACAATTGTGGATAAGGTCTAGATATTCACTGTGCTTTACAAAAAACTCAGTATTAACTGGAACACAGGCAAAGGGTAGAGTTTCTGAAATACCTTATTTTACAGTTATGCTTTCTCAATGGTTTGATGGCATAGAAGAGTATTATGAACCAGATAAGGAGTTTATCTTATTTGAGACAGTTGATGAAGCTATATCAAAAATAAAATATTATGAAGAAAATACAAATGAATACGTAAAAATATTCAATGCAGGGAGAAAAAGACTATTATCTACAGGAACAAATTATCATAGATGGAATAACATGATGCATAGGATAGATCCTGATTTTAAGAAAGTTGATGTTGCAAAAATATTAAAAGAAAACCACGGGATAGAAATATGATACATAGAGACGAGATACTAGTTACAGGCGGAACAGGAATGGTTGGCAAGCATTTACAGGAATTATTGCCTGATGCAACCTATATTGGTAGTAATATAGATTTAAGAGATTGGATATCTGTAGATGCACTATTTAATAGATTAAACCCAACTAGAGTAATACATCTAGCAGCAAAGGTTGGAGGAATTCAAGCTAACATTAGTAGTCCTGCAGATTTTTATGAAGATAATGTTTTAATGAATACAAACTTATTAAAGGCTTGTAGAAAATATAACGTAGAAAGATTTACGGGAATGTTAAGCACTTGTATCTATCCAAATGTAGTTTCAGAATATCCAATGACTGAAGAAGATCTATTTGTAGGTCCACCAGCTGAAACAAATTTAAGTTATGCTTACGCAAAAAGAGTTATGGCAGTACATATAAATGCGTACAATAAACAGCACAACACAAAATACAATTACTTAGTTTCTCCTAATCTATACAGTGAACATGATAACTTTGAACATGGAGAAAAGATGCACTTCATAACTGCACTACTAAAGAAAATAAAAGAAGCTGATAAAAATGGAGAGGATAAGATAGAACTATTAGGAACAGGAAAACCGTTAAGACAGTTTATGTATGCTGAAGATTTAGCCCAAGCCATAGTAAATATGATTGAAAATGATATAACAGAGAGTTTTAATGTTGCACCTGATTTTAACTATTCTATTGATGAAATGGCAAAAATGTCTATAAGTTCTTTGGATAAAAACCTAGAAGTTTTATATCCTGATTCTTCATTGGATGGACAGTTTAGAAAAGATGTATCGTCAGAAAAAATGCTTTCGTTAATGCCAAATTTCAAATTTACAGGCTTTGAAGATGGAGTAAAAAAAGTGTATAACGCAATATTGGAGAAAGAAAACAATGAATAAAAGAGCACTAATAACAGGAATAAACGGCCAAGATGGTTCTTATTTAGTTGAATTTTTGCTAGATAAGGGATATGAAGTATGGGGAATTCTAAAAAGAAATTCTGTAGCTGAAAACCAAACTGCAAGAATTCCAGATGAGGTATTCAAAAAGGTAAACCTAGAATACGCGGATATGACAGACATGTCTTCATTATTACGAGTATTAAATATTTGTAAGCCACATGAGGTATATAATTTAGCTGCACAATCTCATGTTAGAATAAGTTTTGACCAACCAATATATACTACAGAAAGTATAGCTATTGGAACATTAAACTTATTAGAGGCAATGAGAATTATTTGTCCTGATGCTAAAATGTATCAAGCCAGTAGTTCAGAAATGTTTGGAAATAATATAGATGAAGATGGATATCAGAGAGAAACAACACCTCTTAATCCAGTTTCGCCATATGGTTGTGCAAAGGTCTATGGATATAATATATGTAGAAACTACAGAAATGCGTACAATATGTTTATATCAAATGGTATACTATTTAATCATGAATCTCCTCGTAGAGGTACAAATTTCGTTACAAATAAAGTTGTAAAAGAAGCTGTAAAAATAAAATTAGGATTATCTAATGAGTTAAAGCTTGGAAATTTAGATGCTAGTAGAGATTGGGGACATGCAAAGGATTATGTAGAAGCAATGTGGCTAATGCTGCAACAAGATACTCCAGACGATTTTGTATGTTCTACAGGAAAGTCTCATACAGTTAAAGATTTGGTAGAATATGTATTTGGAAAATTAGAATTAGACTGGAAAAAATATGTAAAACAAGACAAAAAATTCTATAGGTCAGAAGAATTGGAGTTTCTAAAAGGAGACTGTAGTAAGGCTGTAGATAAACTAGGATGGAAGCATAGGTATACATTTGAAACAATGCTAGACGAAATGATTGAAAATTGGAAACAACACTTTAAGGGAGAATAAAATGGTAATAAATAAAATTAAAACAGCTTACAATGAATTCATGATGAAAAGACTAAAAAAGTCTGTATCAAATGGAGTTAGAAAATATATAAATGCTAAAAACGCAAATAAAACTTGGAAACCTGGAGTAGATTGGGTACAATACTCTGGTCCATTTTTTGACGGAAAGGAATATGGAGCAGCAGTAGATAATTTAATGGATGAATGGTTAATATTTGGTAAAAAATGTAGAGAGTTTGAACTAGAATTTGCAGACCATTTAGGAAAAGATTATGGTATTCTAACAAATTCTGGTAGTTCTGCGAATCTCCTTATGACAAGTGTATTAAAGTCTAAGAAACTTAAGAGATTAGGTAAAACAATGAAAAAGTTTCAATTAGAGCCAGGTGCAAAGTTTATTACTCCTGTTGTTTGTTTTCCTACAACAATAAACCCACTAATACAGAATGGATTTGAACCTGTTTTTGTAGACGTTACAATGCCTAATCTACATATTGACTTAGACCAAGTAGAAGCTCTATTAAAGAAAGATAAAAAGAAAGAAATTAAAGGTCTTATATTTGCTCATGTTTTAGGTAATCCTCCTGACATGGACAGAGTTATGTCTTTAGTTAAAAAGTATGATTTAATATTTTTAGAAGATAGTTGTGATGCACTAGGTTCAACATGGAAAGATGAAAAATTAGGTAGTTTTGGTGATATATCTACATGTTCATTCTTTCCAGCTCACCATATGTCTATGGGAGAAGGTGGATTTGTAGCAACAAATAATAATCAAGTAAGATTAGCTCTTGCAGCAATAAGAGATTGGGGTAGAGCTTGTTATTGCAATTCAAATAAACCAGGAAACGTTACAGGAGGTACAGCATGTGGTATGAGATTTGGAGCATGGTTTCCAGAACAAAAAGATATTATATTTGACCATAGATATATTTTTGATGAGATTGGATACAATATAAAACCATTAGAATTACAAGCAGCCATGGGATTAGAACAACTAAAAAAGATAGATTATATGCATGATAGAAGAAAGCAAAACTTCAAACGAATGCATGAGATTATGAGTAAATATGATAAGTATTTGATGCTACCTTCTGCTTTACCAGAAGCTGATGTATCTTGGTTTGGTTTCTTAATTACATTGAAAGATGATGCTAAAAAACATTTCCAAAAGAACGACTTAGTTAATCATTTAGAAGAAGCAAAGATTCAAACTAGAAGTTATTTTACAGGAAACGCATTATTTCATCCAGCCTATGTTGATGAAGCTAAAAAATATAAAGATCCTAGAAATGATTTTCCAAATGCAACAAAGTCTACAACAGATACATTCTTTATGGGTGTATGGCCAGGAATGACTGATGAACAATTGGATTATGTAGAAGAAGTAATGCATAAATTTATGTGGAAATACTAAGAGGAAGAGGAATGACAAAATCAGTATACATAACTGGATGTTTAGGTTTTATAGGTTCTTATGTCACTAGAGCTTGTTTAGATAAGGGTTGGTATGTCAAAGGAATAGACAAAATGACTTATGCGGCTAGACCAGAATTGTTGGATGAGTTCAATAAGTATAAAAACTTTTCGTTTGAGAAAATTGATATTGTAGACATGAAAGGATTATATGAATGCGACTATGTAATAAACACAGCCGCTGAGTCACATGTAGATAATTCAATAGTTAAGAGTGATGATTTTATACACTCTAATATAGTTGGAGTACATAATCTTTTAGAACTCATTAGAACTGTAAAGAAGGAAAGGATGCCTATATTTTTACATTTTAGTACAGATGAAGTTTATGGTGATATAGAAAGTGGTTCACACAAGGAAACAGACTTGTTAAAGCCTAGTAATCCATACTCTGCAACAAAAGCTGCAGCGGATCAATTAGTACTTGCATGGGGTAGAACGTATAAAGTACCATATGTTATTGTAAGACCAACCAATAATTATGGAATAGGTCAATACGTAGAAAAACTTATACCTAAAGCGTGTAAATATTTAACTCTCGGTAAAAAGATACCTTTACATGATAATGGTACACCAGTCAGAATATGGCTACATGCAAAAGATACAGCTTCTGCCATAATAAAGATAATAGAATCAGGAGTTAAGAATGAAATCTATAATATATCTGGTAATTTTGAAACACAAAATATAAAGGTTGTGGACAAGATTTTAGAACATATGGAAATAGATACTAATATATATTTAGGACCAGGTGACCCAATCGGAAAAGATAATTCAAGATATATTGACACAGATTTTTCAAGACAGGGACAAGATATTAGATATTCTATAAATGATAGTAAATTAAAAGAACTAGGATGGAACAATGACTGTAATTTTTATGAAGAATTACCCGAAATTGTTAAATACTACAAGGAGAATTTTGTATGGTAAATAAAAGAATGTTAGAAAGCGCTATAGATATGTTAGTTGCAAATGAGATCGATACATTTTTTCTAGTTACAGGTGGAGCTATAGTACCAACTATAGACTATATTGGTACAAAGAAGGATGTAAGCTATTATTGTTTTCAACACGAACAGGCAGCAGCAATGGCAGCAGAAGGATACTTTAGAACAACAGATAAAATTGGTGCAGTTTTAACAACATCAGGACCAGGAGCTCAGAATCTTTTGAATGGAGTTTGTGGATGTTGGTATGAATCAATACCATGTATATTCATAACTGGTCAAGTTAGTACATACGAATCTTCAGATAGTATTGATACTAATCCTAGACAGTTAGGCTTTCAAGAAACACCAATTGTAGAGTCTTTTACGCCTTTCACTAAGTATGCTGAAAAGATAAAAACTGTAGATTCTGTTAGTAGAGTTATTAAAACTGCAATAAAGAAATGTAAAGAAGGAAGATTTGGTCCTTGTCTTATAGATTTTCCTGTAGATATGCAAACTGCAAGTGGAGGATTTGCAATCGAAGAAATAGTACATGAACCTATAGTAGATCCTGATTTATCAAAAAAGATTTTAACATTAGAAGAACTAATAAATAATAGTGAAAGACCTTTAATATTATTAGGACATGGAGTTAGATTATCAGAATCAATAGAAAAAGCTAGAAAATTGATTGAACACTTCAATATACCCTTTGTAGTTTCATGGGGAGCTTTTGATATTATAGAACATTCACATAAAAGATTTGTAGGCGATATTGGAGTATATGGTAAAAGAGGTGCAAACTTTGCAATACAAAATTGTGATTTACTAATATCAATTGGTTCCAGATTAGATACTAGACAGACTGGTGGAAATCTATCTATATTTGCTAGAGAAGCAAAGAAAGTAATGGTTGATATAGATTTTAATGAATTACATAAAGGTAGAGGATTAAACATAGACTTACCAATACAATCAGACGCAGGTCTATTTATTGACGAAGTACTTAAAACAATTGTTTCAGTACCACCACAAACACATGAATGGCTTGGAAAATGTGAAGAGTGGAAAAACAGGAAAGAAGATAGAAAGACTTTTGATAAAGTTCTTACTTCTTATGAAGTTGCAGACAAAATAAATAACATAGTATCAGACGATGAAATAATAATTCCTGATGAAGGTGGTCACTTAGTTTGGTGCATGCAATCTTTCAAATTAAAAAACCAAAGAATGTTTTCTAATTTTGGAAACTCTTCAATGGGATATGCACTTCCATGTGCAATAGGAGCTGCAATAGGAACAGGTGAACGAGTTGTTTGTATTGATGGTGATGGTGGCTTTCAAATGAATATTCAAGAACTTCAAACAGTAAAGCACTATAATTTACCAATAAAGATATTCATAATAAATAATGGATGTTATGGTATAATAAAGCAGTTTCAAGATGCATATTGTGAATCTAGATATACTGCAACAGATGGAAAGAAAGATTATACTCTACCTGATTTTGAAAAAGTTGCAAAAGCTTATGATATAGAATCAGTTACAGTTTATGATAAAAATGATATTGACGAAAAATTAAAATATGTAATGGAATATGATGGACCAGTCTTATGTAATATACTAATAGATCCAGAACAAAAGCTTATACCAAAGCTAGAGTTTGGTAATCCGTTAGAAGATATGTCACCATACCTTCCAGATAATGAAATCAATGAGAATATGATTGTAAAAACAATTAAGAGAAGAGATAACTCTCAAGGATGGGTTACGTTAAAATAATTAAAATAAAGGAGAAAAGTTATGGCTGCAGACAGCAAAACAAAAACAACAATTATTAAATTGAGAAAACAAAAAAGAGAAGGAATAAAAACAGTTTGTGTTACGGCTTACGATTATCCGCAAGCATATATTGCAGATAGCGCAGGAGTAGACGCAATTTTAGTTGGAGATTCCTTGGGAATGACTACTTTAGGTCATAAAACAACAATTCCAGTAACTATGGAAAATATGATGACAGCATGTCAAGCAGTTTCAAGAGGAGCTAATGATGCACTATTGATTGGAGATATGCCATATATGTCTTATCAACCTTCAAATCAAATTGCTGTAGAAAATGCTGGAGAATTTATTAAAGCGGGTATGGATATGGTTAAAGTTGAAGGTGCAATGACTGATAGAATCAAAGCTATATGCGATTCTGGTATAATGGTTATGAGCCATTTAGGATTAACACCTCATACTAGAGCAAAACTTGGTGGATATAGAGTTCAAGGTAAAACTGCTGAACAAGCAGAAATAGTATTAAAACAAGCCATGGATCTACAAAAAGCAGGCTGTTCAGCATTATTATTAGAGGCAATGCCAAAAGAACCAGCTGCAATGATAGCAAAAGAGTTAGATATTCCTGTTTATGGTATTGGTGCAGGAGATGAAGTTGACGGACAGTTGGTAATTATGCATGACTTAGTAGGATTATTTTGGGAATTCAAATCTAAATTTGTAAAAAGATATTGTGAAGCTGGTCAAATGATTCAAAATGCATTGAAAGATTACGCAGCAGAAGTTAGAGGTGGCCAATTTCCAGCACAAGAAAATTTCTATGAAATTAAGGATGATGAGTTAGAAAAATTATTAGGTGATACTAAGTGGAAGTATGAAGCTGATAGAGTTGAAAATAAAGCTACTCCAAAACATAGTGCAACACCAATAACTACTAAGAAAAATACTATAGTTAAGAGATAATGAAGATACTAATAACTGGATCCAATGGCTATATTGGAAAAGCTGTCAAAGAACATTATGCAGATCACGACCTGACACTATTACATAGAGAAGTTTGTGAATTAACAGATGAGTCGCAAGTTGATAGTTTTTTTGATAATTTAGAAGCTCCATGCTGTCCAAAAAGTTATGATGCAGTTATACATTGTGCAGCTTTAGGTGGAAATATAATTGAACGAGATAAACCTAAAGTATTACATGATAACCTAAAAATGTTTCTAAATTTGCACAAGCATAAAGATAAATTTGGCAAACTTATTCATTTTGGATCTGGAGCTCAGTATCATGAAGACACATATTATGGTCTTAGTAAACGAGTAATAGCAGATTTATGTAAAACTGACGATAAGTTTTTCAATATAATAGTATATGGATTATTTGATAAGAATGAAATAGAAACTAGATTTATTAAGTCTTGTATAAATAAGTGTAAAGAAGGAAAGCCTATTATAGTACATAAAAACAAAAAAATGGACTTCTTTCACATGGAAGATTTATTGATACTAATCGATAACATTATATCGGTTGACGAAGAAAATAAACTGCAGTGGATCCATGCAACTAGAGAATATCAAGCTGTATATTGGGAAGAATTTGATTTATGTTCAATAGCAAGAATGGTAATAGGTGAGATGGGAAGCGGAGAAATAATTTTAGGAGAACCAGGATTAGACAAACCTTATACTAGAACTACGAGATATTACTGTGAAGGTAGTCTTTTAGATAGAATAAAACAAACAGTAGGAGAATTAAAATGAAATCGATATTTTTATCGGAAATGGGTTTTAAGGGAAAGATACCTAGAAATCACCCAAACATGAGAACAGAATTTGCATGGATGTGCGTGCTAGAAGCAGATCATGACCATATAACAAAATATGAAGAAGTATCAGGGTATGACAATGTTTTTTTAATATTGCCAAAACTTAGAACTTCACTATCTGCAGATGCAACAAATTTAGGTAAACAAGAGAATCCAGCAGCACCATTCTATAATCCTCAATTTATCTCAGCACTCAAAAAGAATAATAAAAAGGTTTATATTATACAAGAAGGACCGTCATGGCTATATAATGATTATGAAGTATCAGAACAACTTGGATATATAAATAGTTTATTAGAGTCTGATGGTGTGTTTGCTCACAATGCCTTAGACGTAAAATTCTATAAGGGAATAACATATAATCAGGTACCTGTAGAAGTAATACCTACTTTAATGATAGAAGACTTATTACCAGAAGGTAAAACTTTGAAAATAGAAAACAAAACTTTAATTGGTG
>MDSV01020781.1_pt1 | contig 15833 bp, 9 predicted proteins | sample 810851 | NCBI WGS metagenome assembly MDSV01 (sample SAMN05326640, study PRJNA326480) | marine metagenome | isolation source: seawater | place: Atlantic Ocean: North East | collected 2012
ATATCTTTGGATGATTGATCGTTTAAAAAGTATGAATTTAAATTTAGTTGGACTCATGATCGTTGGACTCATGATCAGCACTCCGTATTCTTCATATTTGGCCCAAACCCCTCAATCTTATCAAATACCAACAATGTTTGAAAGTCTGGGTAGAGCTTCCAATGATGACGAACGTTTTATCCTTCACAATGAGCTGAAGGCCCTCGTCAGAGAAACCCTGACCGATTTCGACTCTGCAGAATCTTTGTCAGAACTCTTCGCGCTATGGCCTGCAGGAATTGCGACAGTGGGAAGAGGAGAGGAAATGGTGACTGTATTATCATGGAATTCTGAACGACAAGATAGAACTCAAGATTACGGCGCATTTGTAATATATGGCTTTGACAAAGCGGGACAGTTTGAGAATCTCAAATGGACTGAATTGGTTCATGACAGACGTGAAGATCCCAAAGACGAATCTCGAAGCTACAGAGTGGATGATTGGCCTGGTGCGATCTATTACGATATAATCCTTACACATGACGGCAAAACCCCTGTATATACGCTACTGGGATGGGATGGTGCCAATGCGCAAGTCACGAGGAAAGTTATGGAAACCATGGTTATATCTAATGACTATATCAGAATAGGCGTGCCGTATTTAAACCGTCCAGATGGCATCCGAAAGCGCCATGTTTTGGAATACTCCGACGAGTTACAAGCCACACTGAGATACGAACCTGACAACAACAGAATTGTCTTGGACCGCTTGGCGCCTAGTGACCCATCACTCGCGGGGGCAACTGCCTTTTACGGACCTACAATGTCGTATGATGAATATGTTTGGAAGGACGGAAAATGGGCGTTCACATCAAATATTGCAGTACGAAACTCAAAGGACAGGGAGCGCAACAGGCCATACAACGCGACAGAAAATTAGAAAACACGTATTCAAAGCCATGAAAGTATTTTTAAAGTTCAGCATTTCCGCATGTTTTCTATTGTTCCTCTTGAATGCCAACTCTGACACCTTTGCACAAGACGCCAACAAACGACCCCCTTCTGTGGCTGATGAGGTTGCGAATCTCACCAGACTTCCTTTGGGTGAAGGAACACTCATATTTGAGAACTGGCTGGTCTACTCTGTAAATTTAAAAGGAAAAAAAAGGACTGCGAAGATTTATTATTCCGACAACCACCCCACGTTCTGTTGGACTGATGATTTGAATAACACGAAGTCTTTCTTTTTCAGAGACTCAACAAATGCGACCACACTTACTTTAATCCCGAAGAAAAAACAAGGCACTGAACTTTCCCCAGCAATGATGAAAGCCATGGGATTTACACAAGAAAAGCGGGGTGACATAATCTATAAAATCAACAAAGAGGCAGAGAATACTTTGATCAATGATCATTCATGTCACGCAGCGATATCTTCATTTGAAGATATGGAATATACGATGTGGGTCGCAGATCGAAAGAAAATAAAACGTTCTGAAAGAAAGATGTTGGGCATAGGATTACGATTTTGGTTTTCTAATCAACAAAGGGCAGCATTGGCTTCAGCAAACATGAAGGAATCTTGGATTCCTCTGGGATTTAATTTCGAAGGATACGAATTCCGAGTTTTAGATTGGGGCACCGAAGGTTCTTTCAGTGTGGTCAAAGATGACTTTATGATCAATGTTCCGGGACTTGACCTCAAAGAGGTCGCAAAAAAATATGTCGAAGATTTAAATAGGAAAAAAGAAGAAAATTTGCCTCAGAACGAGGATTGACCCAACAACACCTCTGTAGCTCCTGAGCCATATTCACGGGGGTTCCCATCCCTAACAGTACAATTGGGATAATACATTTCAAGACGCGTACGGATTTGGTGTCTTAAAACACCTTGACCTATGCCATGGATGAAAATCACTTTCCTTACTCTCTGCTCTCCAGCAATCCGCATCATTCGTTCGAAATGATTTAATTGAATATCCAATTTTGTTCGATCTCTAAGACCCGACTGATCATCAACAAGCTCATGAATATGAAGGTCAATAACCATATGCTCCCCCCTTCTTTTTTGATTCGTGGCATTCGCATTCGCATACTTGATGTCAAATTCTTTTTGAATTTCCTTTTGGCGACCCTCATCTAGATCTTGTGCCAAAATAGACGCCAAATCTGGCAACTTGTTGTTATACGCTTCAATCTCTTCTTCACGACTCATCACGCGCAGGAGCTCTTGCAATTTATAGGTCATATCAAACCCATCTTCCCCTTCCACAGACGCTGTTCCGTCAGAGAAAACCTCCAACACCTTACCTCCGCCTACTTCATTCAGAAACCGCACTTGGTCTCCTTTTTTAATTTCCTGTGACATCCGTAAATTAAATGTTTGAGAGGTAATGACAGGCGCTATCTATTTGAGCGTCTGTATTGTCCAGATGGGTTACAAACCGTATGCTGGAAGGACCAAACTGAAAACAGTCAATCCCATTTCTTCCCCACTCAGAAGATAGCGCGCCAGAATCCACACCTTCCTTAAGCTTGAGAATGACAATATTTGTGTCTATCGGAGCATGTGATATCACACTGGAATGATGAAGCGCGGCTGCGCCCAATCTCTTCGCGCGGGAGTGATCTATTTCAAGTCGATTGATGTTGTTTTCTAATGCATATATTCCCGCAGCAGCTACGATTCCGGCTTGACGCATCCCCCCACCAAATACTTTCCTTGTTCTATGAGCTTGCGCAATGAATGACTTGGACCCAACAAGCACCGATCCGACCGGACAGCCTAATCCTTTTGACAAGCACAGCGACATCGAATCGAAATTGGCACCGTAAGCATGAAGTGCATTTGGATCATTATGAATGCCCCGAGCCACAATGGCATTCCACAAACGTGCTCCATCAAGATGCACCGCAAGCCCCAATTCTCTGGATGCTTTAGATACTTCATTTAATTCTGAAAGATCCCAAATCGCACCTCCTCCTTTGTTACATGTATCTTCTAAACTTACCAAAGACGTTTTGGCATAATGGCTGTCTAAGGGGTTTACATTCGACCTTACGTCAGCGGCGGTAAATCTTCCAAGGTCTCCATTTAAAAGACGCACAGAAGCACCACTTAGTCGCGCAATACCGCCACCTTCATAATTGTATATATGTGAAAGCCTGTCACAGATCACCTCCTCACCGGGTGAAGTATGAACGGCAATGGCTATTTGGTTTGTCATCGTGCCTGAAGGGCAGAATAGGCCATCCTCCATCCCAAACATCTCAGCACATCTTTTTTGCAATTTATTGATCTCAGGATCTTCAGCAAAGACATCATCCCCCGTCACCGCCTTATGCATACATCCCCTCATTTCGGCAGTTGGTCGCGTAACGGTATCACTTCGAAGATCAATTGTGAACGTTGCTTTTGTCATGGGATTTTAAAATATAAGCAAAGATAAATTAGGAAAGTCCAATAAAATTTTGCTAATTGATAAAGAATCGAATAAAGCTCAACATAATGAAAACCACATTATCCTACCTCCTAATTGCATTTTTCGCATTTTTCGCGAGTGCTGAACTCAAAGCTCAAGACCCCTGCACGTTGCCAACCTATAGCGTAAATGTATCCTTTGCTCCTGGCGATGTTGCATTCGACCTGTTCCAAGCACTTACCAATGATGGATACAATTTTTTGGGTTATGAGAATTGTTATGGCTATACGGGTGATGGCGGTTGCTTTTATTCAAATTTCATTGTGAATGAGGCCTTAACTCCATTTGGGTGTGCGATAAGTCAGTGGGAAATTTTATTGTCACCTAATGCAAATAAGGAAGCATGTTGCGGAGATCATCTACTGCCATATTATTTATCCTACAACGCTCCTGATGGTTTAACTATGTTTTGTGAAGGATTCATAAATATCACAATTGATTGTGGTCATGATTGTGGAATTATTGACTTCACTGACCCTGCACTTACCCCTAGCATAAGTTCCTCTGGAGATGGATCCGCAGGTCCCATTGAATGTATCAAAGTTTGTGAAAATTCATCTCTTATCGCTTTTGCTCCAGTTTTCGGTTCAGGCTTTACATATGATTGGGATGTACAAGGTGGAATCATCACAGGTGGCCAAAACACTTCAGAATTAGACGTGCTATGGGGGCCTCACGGTGCGGGGAATATAGCTGTTACCATCACAAACATAGACCCTAATTTCACGCCTGTCACCTATACCGTCTGTATAGAAATACTAGAGGGGCCTGAGGCACTGTTCAGTTCTTCAGGAAATGCTTGTTTAGATAGTCCCATTCAGTTTACAGACTTGAGTAGTTCTGGCGCATCGAATTATTTTTGGGATTACGGAGACGGACAATCGTTCTCTTCAGTTAGCTCCACAAACCCTTCTCATATTTACAGTACTCCAGGCCTTTATGACGTTACACTCACGGTATATAGTGACATACTTGGCCCAGAGGGAAATGTACTTTGCACATGTGCTGACACATATACTGAACAAGTTCTGGTGGACAGCCTTGTCGGTCCAGACATCCAGTGTATCTCTACTTTATGTGAAAACGACACAGCCTCATATTTTACAACCGCAGACTGTCTTGATTACACGTGGTCTGTTTTCGACGCATTTGGCGTTCCTATTCTTCCTGTCAATGGACAAGGCACAAACGAAATATTCGTACAGTGGGGACAAGGACCCTTCGGTACGGTTGAACTGCAGGTCGACAATTGTACGCCTGCTCACTGCAACACCCCCACGTCAATACAGATTCCAATTATCCCTGCCAATGGATCTATAAATGGGCCTGACATCGTATGTGAAGGAGAAGTCGTTTCATATGACTTAACCAAATGGGTCAGTGTAGATTATGAATGGTCTGTTACAGGTGGATCGCTTATTAATCAAGAGGGCTCTGTTGCAACTATTCAATGGAACACTTCAGGCATCGGGACCATCGATGTCACATATACAAGTGATTTTTTACAAGATTTACCTGGAAATGGACCCAATGACTGTACTGGGTTTGCGACATTAAATGTCGAAGTCAAGCCCAAGTTTAATGTTTACCCGTCACAATTGGATGTATGTTTAGGTGCAACAACACTCTTTACCGCATCCGGAAGTTTAGGTGGCATTTTTGATTGGTCTAATTCAGGAGGCTTGGCTCAAAACGTGACAGGAAATACCGCAGAGATAACATGGACTTCGAGTGGTTCATATACTGTCACTGCAGACCTCAATGCAGCCAATCCAGATTTATACTGCAATTCAACAGTGACTTCCTTCGTCACTGTCCATGAAGTTGCTCCCCCTACTGCCGTCACCGGGCCAATTGAGGTTTGTGTGAATTCACCCAGTTATATATATGAAGTCGCAGCAAGTCAAGGACTTAATGCAATTTGGACACCCAATAGCACAAACCCTGGCGGGGGAGTTCCTGCCGCAAACCCAGTTGTAGGCTTATATACAGAGGTCACATGGGGTATGTCGGGCCTTTTCAATTTAGAGGTTGTTTATGAAATGGCAGAAGCACCTTTTTGCACTTCAAATCCTTTTACATTGGTCGTCGAAGAACGTACGCACGGCCCAGCAGTTGCGATCACATCTCCTGATGCACCATGTGCAAACGAAATCGCAAATTATTCGATTTCGGACATCCACCCAGACGCAACGATTCACTGGACGATAGACCTCCCTCAATACGGCAGTGTGGTAGGTGGACAGGGCACAGATAATATGACGATACAATGGAATGACATCCCCAGCAATTCTGTGAATACAACGGTTACAGCCACGGTTGAATTATGTGGCAACACGACCATATACACCATGGGAATCATCCTGAATAGAGCAATTGTACCTACAGTTGTTGGAGCAGATTTCTGTGTTGGAACATCGGGAAGCGTAGCCGTAAGTAATGCAGGATCATTTAGCTCACCCTTTATTTGGGTTGGATCTTCACAAACGACCAGTTCAATCAGTACTTCAAGTGCTGGAGACTATATTGTAAACACTATTGACATTAATGGATGCGCATCTTCAGGTGGTGCTACAATTGGAATCTTACCAGCTCCTATGCTGAATTTGACGACAAATGGCCCAAACACCCTTGTGGACGGCGTCCCAGGTTCCACGCAAATTGTTGCTCCATACAACCCAAACTACCAATACAGCTGGAGTTCAGGAGGGGGAACATCGGAAACAATTACGCACTTTTGGCAAGGCGGAACATTGCCTAATGCCTACACCTATACCCTCACAATTACTGAGCAACCTTCTGGCTGTACAAACACAGAGTCTATCACGATTTATGAGGAAGATGTTAGTGGTCCACCAATCCCATGCACTGGCCCCTGCTGTGATCTAGAGCCTTATTCCATAGTGCCTTCAGCAACCATTTCCGGAGGATATTGTGATACTTGGGACTTCAGTTCTTCTGGGAGCTCAACAAATGTCACCAATATTAATTGGAATTTTGGAGATTTCAGTGGGTCATCTTCAAACCCAACCACACATACCTACACTGAAATTGGATATTACAATGTTATTATGTCTGGCCAAGTTCCAAATACGGCAGGCACGGCATTTTGCTCTGTCTCTGAAAAGATTGTTGTCGAAGTGGCGATGATCGCGCAATTCGGAACTGAGGTGAGTTGTGCCCCTAACCCTACTGACATTCCACAATTGTGCTTAACAGATGAGACAGCATACCTGCCGGGGACATCACTCAGTGCTATTAATTTCACTTTAGGGTTAAGCAACAGTAGTCTTTCGCCTGCTTGTTTTGGCGGTTTAACTTTGGGGTCTTCATATACGCCAAACCTAACTGCGACACATTCTTCTGGGTGTATCGACGATTTCTCTCAGGCAGTTACCATTCCAGGACCCGTTATAATAAGTGGTCCTTCGCCTCTTTGTCTTGAAGAATCTGGAGCTTTCTCAGCTTCATGTGCGGGTGCCGTGAGTTTTGACTGGAATTTTGATGACACAGCTGTAGGGGCAAATGACAACAGCATTTTTGATGGCGCGAGTCCGCAACATGCATATGCCCAAAACCCAATTACACAGACACAAAACGGACCTTACAATCCTGTTGTGAGCGTTGTGGCGACTCATGTCAATGGATGTCAGTTTACAAACAGCATGAACATTGTTGTAAATGACTTGCCACCTGAAAACACAATTACATCTGTGGATGGAGATTTTATGTTTTGTTTTGGATCTACGGAAACACTAGAGGTTTCCCCTCTTCCGCCTTCACAAGTAACATGGTGGTCTGCTGACCCAGGAAATCCTGTTGGGTCTGGAACATCTTTCGATGTGAGCGCTGAGGGAGAATACGGAGCTACGATTATCAACCCTGTCACAGGATGTTCAACAGAACTTGACCCCGTACTTGTACAACAGTGGCCATTGGTTCCTGCATTTATCACAGGACCGAGTATTCTTTGTGAAGGAGAGTGTACAACCTTACTCGCACCTCAGGGCAACTACCTCTACGAATGGTATGATTTGGCCGGAAACTTGCTGGGAACAACTAACTCCATTGATGTTTGTTCGAATCAAATAATTGGAAATGACACCTTTACCTTAAAAGTGGTGGATGCAACATCTGGATGCAACAACTCATCTGACCTTGCAATCACGGTTGCGCAAAGTCCAACAGTCCAAATAGGCACATTTCCTGACCCACCCTGTGAGGGCTCAGAGGTCACACTGTTCGTTGACCCATTAGACCCGGCGCTTAATTATGTTTGGACTGGAGGACAAACAGGACAAACCTTTACAACCTTGTCTGAAGGAATCTATACTGTCGTTGCAATCGATCCGCTTACAGGATGCAAAGGTTCTGCAAACGAGACTGTTCACCCTTGCCCAAATCTATGTGAAGTGCCAACAGGTTGCTATATCGCTTGTGATTCAGGAAAAACAGTCTGTGGACCACTTGGGCTTGCATCATATGAATGGAATTACATCCCACCAGGATCGAATGTTTCTACAATCGTAGGGATGACGAGATGCATCACAATGACTCAGGATGGAGACTATTCTCTAACAGCTGAAAATATCTATGGATGTCCCAAAACATCTGGACTTTTAGAGATGGAATTTATCGACTGCGACAGTTGCCAGTTTTCTGAAACCGATATGCTAGACTTACAGCTTCTGTCATTAGGCACATCCCTATACAATACTGACATTGATGGTGATGGAGTAAATGAGGACGTGGCATGCTGCCTTTGGTCTATAGACCCATTGATATCATATGCAAATGGGGCAAATCCAAACACATTGTGTATGGATATCATCTGGGGTGACGGAACCGTTCAAACCAACCTTCCTTTGGGATCTCCTGTCGAGCATTGTTATACGGATGGATGTACTGACTATCCAGTCACTGTGAAAATTAAATGCTGCGACGATGGATCAAATGCATTTGGATTCACTGCAACTGCATTTTGCGATTGTGTTCCCGATTGCTATGTGAGAAATTCGTTCTGGGAAGCCATTACTGAAGTCCCGGGAGCAGATAAATGTCACATTGAATTTACGGGCACTCAATTTTTAGGGCCCAATATGGTGTCGTATCAAAACCCTGAGTATACCATCATAGGGGTAGAAAACAGCGGAAACCTCATCAATTTAAGTAGCTTAAGTTATGGGGGTGGATACAACTTCAGCTTCGACTTAAACCCAGGTGTATACGAGGTTTGTTATTCAATAGAAGGTGTTTCAACGCTGGGCGAAATCTGCAGTTCCGAACATTGTCATGAAGTCGTCGTTAATTGTTGCCAAGACCCTGTCGTTACGGATGATTGTTTGGTCAACTGTAGCAATTTAGAAGTGGGACTGGGCCTCGTTGACCTTGGCACATCCACTGATTCCGATGGGAATGTGTGTTGTGAGTATGGTCTTTCACCAATAATATTAAGCAACTGCCCGGTTAATCTGCTCGACCTCTGCATCAACATAGACTGGGGAGATGACTCTGCGCCCCTTCAAAATGTTTCATTCGCTCAAGGATATACACATTGCTATCCATCTGGAGGGACTTACGTTGTAACGTTAGATGTCTTTTGTTGTGCACAAGGTCAGACACAATCCTGGACATTTACAGACACCGTTACTTGCCCAAGTGGTGGATGCGATATTCCTCAGGAGTTTGACTTTGAATGGGGTACAAATTCCAGTTGTCCCACGACAGGATGTGATCAGATGTGGTTTTGCGCGGTGAATTTCACTGGACAAGACCCGAACATCTGTATAAGCTGGGATTTCGGAGATGGAAACATCTACAACCCCTCTCTTCCTGACTGTCCGATACATTGCTATAATTCAGGAGGAAACTACAATGTTTGTATGACAGTATATTGTTGTGATGAAGGACCATTGGGGCCCTCAGCATATACAATATGTCACACAATAAATGTATCATGTGGCGTTGTCGCATCCGACTGCACTGGTGACTATGACCTCGATGGATTTATAGGCGTCGTCGATCTGTTGGAACTTTTGGGTCAATATGGAGGTGCTTGCCAATAAACGTATGCATCTCATCTGGTTTTGAGTAGATTGCACTCATGATCAATCGCAATGATATAAAAGCAGTCACGAAGTCAATTGTACTTGGTGGCTGCTTTGTTTTTCTACATGGATTTGGAACTATCCTAGGCCAAACCTCCACCCCATCGGATTCTGCTGCGATCCGCGCCATTTATGATGAGGTCCTAACAAATGGGGAGGCTTACGAGAACTTACGTGTCCTTACAAAAACGATAGGGCATCGACTCAGTGGCTCTCCTGAAGCTGCTGAAGCCATGAAATGGGGAGAACAATTGTTACGTGACTATGGGGCAGATCACGTTTACGTCATGCCCGTTGTGGTCCCAAGCTGGACACGCGGAGACACAGCAAATGCGTCTGTAGAAATGTCATCCGGAGAGAAAATTGACCTTCACATTACCGCTTTGGGTGGATCTGTAGAGACACCTTACAACGCCCCTGTGACCGCTGAAATAATTGTCGTCAAACACCTTAGCGACCTCGACACGATGCCGCGGCATAAAACAAAAGGTAAAATTGTACTGTTCAATCGCGCGATGGATCCTGTCCTCATCAATACAGGTTCTGCATATGGCGGGGCAAACGACCAAAGAGGTCAAGGCGCGATTTACGCATCTAAAGCAGGCGCTATAGGTGCTTTGGTAAGATCTCTGACACATTCACTGGACACATTGCCTCATACGGGCGCGATGCACTACGATGAGGATATTCCACGAATCCCAGCAGCAGGAATTTCAACAGTGGATGCACGAAAACTGGCCCAGCTCTATAAAACAGACCCTAGCCTCCAAGTAACATTTCAAATGAACTGTGAGGCGTTGCCAGATGTCATACAAGGAAACGTTATCGGGGAATGGATTGGATCGGAATTACCGGATGAAATTATCACACTCGGTGGACATCTCGACTCATGGGACATCGGAGAGGGCGCGCACGATGATGGCGCTGGCATCGTTCATACCATAGAAGTACTGCGCACACTGAAAGCCATTGGATATACGCCCAGAAGAACGATCAGATTCGTTCTTTTCATCAACGAGGAAAATGGAAATCGAGGTGGCATCAAATACGCCGAAATCGCTGCTTCTGAACTTGCAAAAAACGAACATGTTTACGTGGCAGCCATGGAGTCCGATGCAGGCGGATTTAGTCCACGTGGATTCAGCATGGACGCCTCAGACACTCTTGTGAACATTGTGAAAAGCTGGAGTCCCCTTTTCGAACAATACAACATACACCGATTCAAGAAAGGATGGTCCGGCGTTGACATCGGTCCATTAAAGCAACTTGACAGGAGCCCCTTGTTAATAGGACTTGTGCCAGACGGCCAACGCTACTTTGATTTCCACCACAGCACCTCAGACGTTTTTGAAAACGTACACAAAAGAGAATTGGAATTGGGGGCCGCCACGATGGCATCGATGATTATGCTTATCGACAAATACATCCCTGCCCCATAAACACGCTTTTTTGTTTATTCTCAAACAGTACCAAACATAGACAACAAAGCCAAAAGGGCTGAAGTACCCGCTGTATTGACTCCATCTAAATCACCCAAACAAGTTAATATGCCTGGAAAAATACACGAGGCATCATCATTATCGGAAGCAACTGGACCACCATTTGGATCCCACCCCACCAAGGACCTGTCAGTGAAACCGAAGAAGCCACATCGCAGACAGTGGTTGTTATTGTAAGTAAAACGTAGAATAACGTGTGTTATTTTTTATGTCGAACGAGTAATAAGTAGCATAAACCTAGAAACCAGCTACATTCTAAATAAATAATTCTCTTCTTCTACAAGTTCTGAATAACGCTCAAAATCAAATTTGAATAAATGAGCAGGTCGATGATTGACATTCTTCTGCTTCTCATCAAGATTTATAAGCGGAATGGACTTGATCTTTTTACGAAAATTTGCTTTATCCAACTCCGAGTCCAGTGAATATTCATAAAGCTGTTGCATTTCATTCAGTGTAAACTTCTCTGGCAATAAATCAAAGCATATGGGTTCTCTTTTTAACTTTTGACACAAGAGCTTAAAAGTCGATTCTAGAATCTCATTGTGATCAAACGCCAATTGAAGTGTTTCACGAATAGGAACCCATTTAACTTCTTCGGCCCATGAATCTGCTACTGCATTAATGTCTTCTTTTCTAACAAGTGCAAAATAAGCATTCGTAATAACACGACCTTGAGGATGCCTGTCAGGCTTACCAAATGTTTGACCTTGGTGTAGCGTTACTTCCTTGACTTTGGTTAATTCTGTAAGAATTCTACTTGCAGCATCTTTTAAATCCTCATCAGGATAAACAAGATCACCTGGAATTGCCCAAAAACCCAAATAAGGCTCAATTGCTCTTTTAATTAACAGGGCATGAATCTCACCTTTTTCATATCCAAAAATAACGCAATCTAAAGAAAATGAATAGGAGAAGAAGTTGTCGAACTTAATTTTATACGCCATCTTTTTTTCTGAGTTAAAAAACGCCTTTAAAATATCAAAACTTAATCTCTCTGTTCTGAAATGTCCTATACTTAAATCCCAATAGATTTATTTCTTTCATGAATCCGGGTGAATCGTTTGCTCATCCGATGTTTTCATAATTGGATATAAGATGGAAAATGTTGACTCTAATTTAAATAACAAATTAAGGTAAAAAGATCCAACAATCACATCAAACTAATTTTCGTAGATAAATTATTTCGAATTCATTACCAAAGGCGGCTGTCACAAAAATCATTATGGCCAAAGCTCTAGAAAGAGTCGGATGAGAGATCATTATTTCAAAATTTCTTTTATCATAATTTAAAATAGTGTCAAATTGATAAACATCGCAATAAACTTCGTAGCTTTTCGCCTTCAATAAATAAAGAACATGAAAGGTCAAGACACAAATTATTCGGCATTAGCAACACTTACAACAGTGTTCTTCTTTTGGGGGTTTATTGCGGCTGGCAACAGTATTTTCATTCCCTTTTGTAAAAATTACTTTTCATTAGACCAATTTCAATCTCAACTTATTGACTTTGCCTTTTACCTCGCTTACTTTCTAGGCGCATTGGGATTATTCGTTGTAGGCTCTCAGAACAACAAAGATCTTGTAGGTAGTTGGGGATATAAAAAAAGCACCGTTTACGGTTTGCTCTTCTCGGCGCTCGGCGCTGGAACGATGATTGCATCTGTCTATATGAACACATTTACAGGAATGCTTTTGGGTCTGTTTGTCGTTGCACTTGGATTCTCACTTCAGCAAACGTCAACAAATCCGTTTATGATCGCATTGGGCGACCCTAAAACAGGCAGCAACAGAATCAACCTTGGGGGTGCCATCAATTCCTTAGGAACAACATTGGGCCCGATTATTATTGCTTTGGCGCTTTTTGGATCTGCTACTGCTGTAGATGATGACATGATTGCGTCTTTAAGCTTAAACAAGGTGATCGTTTTATATGGTGCCGTAGGTTTATTATTTATTGCACTCGCTACCATTTTAGGGAAGTCGAAAAGTGTGCCTGCGGGCATTTCTGAAGAAACCCCTGAGAAAGCAAACAACGCACTCCTCACACTGTTAGCTATGACAGTATTACTTGCAGTCTGCTTTGCCCCCGTTTTTAACAGCTACAGGTTCGATTATGCAGTACTTGACATGCCAGGCATTGAAATGACAAGAATGTGCTGGCTGGCTGGAGGCCTTGCGGTTATTGTCATCGGCATTCTTTTTGCGCAGTTTAAATCATCTCGCAATGCGACCGGCTGGGGCGCGATGCAATACCCACAGCTTACACTGGGCATGCTTGCTATATTTGTATACGTAGGGGTCGAAGTGGCGATCGGGTCGAACCTCGGAGAGTTTTTAAAGCAGCCTCAGTTTGGAGGATTTGAGTCCTCTGAAATCACCCCATTTGTTGCGATGTTTTGGGGGAGCTTAATGATCGGGCGTTGGGTGGGCGCAGTCAATGTTTTCCCGCTCTCTTCTGTACAGAAAAACATTCTGAAATTCATCGTGCCGTTTGTAGCATTCGGCGTCGTAATGGGCGCCACATACCTTGCTGGGTATGACACCTCCGCCCTCAAGTGGTATTTTATTTGCATCTTAGTCCAAATCGCAGCGTTCTTCCTCACGAAAGACAAGCCTGCCTTTACACTTAGCGTGTTCGGGATTCTCGGACTCATCTCCATCCTTATTGCGCTCAACACAACAGGTCTTGTCGCAGTATACGCGCTTCTTGCGTGCGGACTTGCATGCTCTATCATGTGGCCTTGTATCTTCTCACTTGCAATCGCTGGACTGGGCAAGTACACCACACAGGGATCTGCATTCCTCGTCATGATGATTCTCGGAGGCGCCATCATCCCTCCCATTCAGGGTAAACTTGCCGACCTCGCATCCGTGGGGATTCAGAACTCTTTTGTGGTTGGAGGACTTTGCTTTGCATACCTCGTTTACTACGCTTGGTTTGCAAAACGTGCACTTAACAAGCAAGGTCTAACATTTGAGTAACGCGCTACTCGACGACAAATCTTTTGATATCGTGGTGAACCCTTCCGCTACTTGACACGTTAATCTGAAAAACGTACGCTCCAGGCGCAAGCTTTTGAGCTCCTGAATGCAATACGATTTGATGATTCCCATCATTCAGCATTCCAAGGGACTTCTCATATACTTTGCGCCCACTGATCGCATAAATAGAAATCTCTACCTCTGACGATGTCAAGAGATGCAAGGAAATCTTTGAATTCAAAGAAAGTGGGTTTGGGGTGGGCTCACCAAGAGAAAATACTTTTGCGGCTTCTCGTTCCAAATAGCCGACTCCATTAACGCCTGCTCCTACAACTGCCACCTCAATATCGCTTACATAAGACTGTAGTTCCTCATCCCACACCAGTGTCGCAAGTTGATGTTCATATCCATCGTTAAACGCACCATCCACTTCAGGCGTCATCGGATCTGGGCCTTGGGTATGTATGGTCGGGTTGTTCGTCGCGATATCGACTGCCACTTCGTGAGGCCACGTAAATTGTGAGACCGCTGCGAAGGACGTGCTGACATGGACTTGAAAGTGCATGTGTATGACGCGTCCAGGGTACCAACCAGGTAAGATCGATATAAATTCAACATCACCATTGTCATCTGTGATTTGGTAACCACGCATGTACGTCTGACCTTCACTTCCAAATGCAGAATATCCCGAGTAATCTCCATTGACATCACACGCCCATAAATTCACACGCAGGTTAGGCATGGGCTGACAATTGTCAACGCCCACAACACGCATGCGTTGAATGACGCGTATCCCAGGTCTCCCTTCAGTAATGTCTTGTCTAAAGAAAAATGTGTTGTCCGACAAATCGAGTGGAAAGGGTCCTGCTATCTCAGATGGAATCAATGTACACCCACCTTGACGCCCAGCTGGTCTGACTGACAATTTAGAAGTGGCTGTAGCTGCAACGATAGGTGCAGAGATGACTGCTCCACTGGCGAGGCCCAAAGAACGAAGGAATGTTTTTCTATTCATTCATGTAAGTTAACCATAGAGAATAGATTTCACAAGGAAGCCCAGTATTCAACTTTAAGACTCGGCATCTCTATCCCAAGAAAACCGTTTAATTCTCAAAGTAATTACCCGGGACCAGAATATCCACTAAAAGGCCCAATATCGAGCTCGAGCACATTAGTTGCGAAACCTATCACCACAAAACCAAAGGTCCCGATGATCCCGACGAAACCATTTAACACTTGGTTATCAGAATAAAATTCGACTTTTTCAATATCATCAAATGAAAGTGTCATGAGGTTAGAATTATCATCTTGATATAAATCTTTATGGCACAATCCTTTTTGCATATAAATATGCATTTCATTCTTGGGTTTTTCTGTAAATGCATTATAGATGTTCAACCATCTTTTTGAATTCTTGTGATTTTGATGTTTTTTTGAAATATAATTATGATACCCAGTGACAATTTTCAAATGATCTTCGACCACACATTGAGCGATATGACAATCAAAATCTTCAGTATGAACAATGACATATCTTTTTTCCTTAATATTTTTTCTTCTATTATAAGAGGTTCGATTATGCAGTGCTTGAAATGATGTTCTACTTCTCTGATCAACATGATCAATATGAGCAATTTGACTTCTATCGATTGTAAAAGTGTCCTTTGAAGTTTGGATAGTAACATCCGATTCAGTCGATTTCAGGATTTCACCTTGATACATCTGATGGTTTTTTAAAAGAATCCTCGCGTTAATCCTTTCCGAATTCATCAATAAATCAG
>MDSV01103017.1_pt1 | contig 15833 bp, 14 predicted proteins | sample 810851 | NCBI WGS metagenome assembly MDSV01 (sample SAMN05326640, study PRJNA326480) | marine metagenome | isolation source: seawater | place: Atlantic Ocean: North East | collected 2012
AACTATTGCTGAATTTGCACCAGTAAGTTTAAATCCTGCTTTTTCCATTCCATTTCTAAAGTAATTAGTATTTTCTTCTAATTTATCTCTTAGTGAAGTGTCTTCTGAAATCATTTCAAAGACCTTTAAAGAAGCGCCAACAATTGTTGGGGCTAAAGAATTTGAAAACAAGTAAGGTCTTGATCGCTGGCGTAAAATTTCAATAATTTCTTTTTTACCTGTTGTATATCCACCCATAGCTCCACCAAGAGCTTTCCCTAGTGTTCCTGTAATTATATCAACTCTTCCTAAAACACCTTTCAATTCTATCGTTCCTCTACCAGTTTTTCCAATAAAACCAGCTGCATGACATTCATCTACCATGACCAGTGCATCATATTTATTGGCTAAATCACAAATTTTATCTAGCTGAGCTACAATTCCGTCCATTGAAAACACACCATCAGTTACAATAATTTTATAACGATGATTTTGTTTGTTTGCCTCAATTAATTGAGCTTCTAAATCATTCATATTGTTATTTGAATAGCGATATCTTACTGCTTTACATAAACGAACGCCATCAATAATAGAAGCGTGATTTAAGGAATCTGAAATTATTGCATCTTCTTTGCTTAATAAAGGCTCAAAAACTCCTCCATTTGCATCAAAAGCAGCTGCATATAAAATAGTGTCCTCACAGTGAAAAAAATTAGCAATTTCATTCTCCAGTTGCTTATGTATGTCTTGTGTTCCACAAATAAAACGAACGGAAGACATTCCAAAACCATGAGAATCTAATGTATCTTTTGCTGCTTGAATAACTTCTTTATTATTAGATAAGCCTAAATAATTGTTTGCACAAAAATTAATTACCTCTTCACCAGTAGAAACCTTAATAACAACATCTTGAGAGGTAGTTATAATTCGTTCTGTCTTATACAAGCCTGCTTCTTTAATCTCTTTTAATTGCTTTTGTAAATTCTTCTTAATATCTCCGTACATCTTGTTTTATTTTAATGTGCTTGTATTATATTTTTCTTCTAATTTTTCTAGCATTAATACTGTCATCGATTTTAAATCATATTTTGGCTTCCAATTCCAATCCTTTCTTGCCTCATCATCATTAATGCTATTTGGCCATTTATCTGCAATTTCTTGTCTAAAATCTGCATTATACTCAACTTTAAAATTAGGGTATAATTTTTGAATTTCTAATGCAATTTCACTTGGGCTAAAACTCATACTTCCTAAATTATAAGATGTTCTTGTTTTAATACTTTTCTTTGGCGCTTGCATTAATTCAATAGTTGATCTTATAGCATCATCCATAAATATCATTGGCAATTTAGTCTCTGGATTTAAAAAACATGAATATTTCTCTTGTTTAACCGCACTATGATAGATCTCGACAGCATAATCAGTGGTGCCTCCTCCAGGCATTGATTGATAGCCAATAATTCCAGGGTATCTGATTGAACGAATATCCAATCCATATTTATTAAAATAATATTGTGCCCAATTTTCTCCTGCTACCTTGGTCATTCCGTAAATAGTTGCAGGATTTAAAAATATAGACTGTGAAGTGTTCTTAAGTGGTGCTTTATCCCCAAAAACAGCTATAGAACTAGGAAAAAATACTTTTTTTACATTATTATTTCTAGCAACTTCAAATACATTAAGCATCATGCTTATATTTAAATCCCAAGTCCTTAAAGGGTTTTTCTCACCTTTAGCAGATAAAATTGCTGCAAGATGATAAATCTGATTTACGGCGTACTTATTTGCTATATTTTCTATAGCTTTTAAATCTGTAGCATCAATTATTTCAAAGACTCCATCAAAAGTAGAATTTGAATAAATATCAGATGCTATTACATTGTCTTTCCCATAAATTTTCTGAAGTTCTTTGCACAGTACAGAGCCTAATTGACCATTAGCTCCAATAATCAATACAGTATCATTAATCATATTTAATGTATTTCAGATCTATAAAATTAGTGATTAATTTTTATTAACTTCATTTAATTAATTTTATAATGATCTATAGTTACTCCATAATATTCTACATTTTTATTTCCTTTCTATTTCCTTTACAAGAGACTGAATGCTTGAATTGTTCAGATGAAAATACTTTTTCTGTCCTAGTTATCACTGAGACTAAAGGTTTTGTTCATAGAGCAGCGATAAAATCAGGTAAAGAATTGATTAAAAAAATAGGAGTTGAAAATAGCTTTAATGTTTATCATTCAAATAATTCAAATGCTATTACAGCTAAAAATCTTGAAGAGATAAGCACAATAATATTCTTAAATACAACCTCAGATATTTTAAATGCAGATGAACAAAAAGTAATGGAGGATTTTATCAAAGGAGGTAAAGGATTTGTTGGAATTCATTCAGCTGCAGACACAGAGTATAAATGGAATTGGTATGGAAGGTTAGTTGGCGGATACTTTAAAAACCATCCACCAGGAACTTCTTATGCTACAATAGAAACAATGAACAACAATCATGTTTCGACGAAACATTTAGATGATAAATGGGAGATTAAAGATGAATGGTATAATTACTATAATTTAAACCCAGATATAAATGTTTTATTAAATCTTGATGAATCTACATACTATGGAGGCACACATGGGAAAAAGCACCCCATTACATGGTATCATCAATTTGATGGGGGCAGAGCATTTTATACAGGTTTGGGTCATTTAGCTAAAACATACTCTGATCAAAGATTTATTAAATTACTGACAGGAGGTATTCTTTACGCTTCCTTTGCTGAGTAAGAGAGGTGAATAACCTTTATAGCAGTATATAGTGGTATTGCTATAATAAGACCAATAATTCCAAACAAGACTCCTGAAGTAATTATTACAATAAATACTTCTAATGGATGTGATTTTACACTTTTAGAGAAAATATATGGCTGAATAATAAAATTATCAATTAGCTGTACTACAGAAAAGCCAATAAATATATATACTACTTTTGAGAGCATTTCATTAATTAATACTGTGTCAATATATCCAGTCATTGTTAGAATACTCATTAACACAATACTAATTAGTGGGCCTATGTAAGGTATTATATTTAGAATTGCACATAAAAACGCAATTACTAATGCATTATTAACCCCAATTACTGAGAGCATTATTGAATATAAAACAAATAGTAGTGTAATTTGTGCTGCAATACCTATAAAATACCTAGATAGTAATATTTTAATTTTAGTAACAGACACTAAAAAATTTGATTTTATTTTTTTTGGAAGAATATTATTGATTTTAGCCAAAAGCATATCCCCATCTTTTATAAAAAAGAACGTAATAAATAGTATAGATAATAAGCCAATACCAATACTTCCTAATTCTGATATAATATAGTTTAGTAGGTTTGGGATAAATGCAAAGTCAATATCAGATAATAAGGTGATTTCTGATAAAAAATCATAAACACTAAGACTATTTGTTTCAAAATACTCGTTTACGTTAACTATAATGCTTTCTATATTTGACTTTAACTCACTATTATTTAGTAACGATAGATTTTTACCTTGCTCTATTATTAATGGAATAAATGAACTTATTAATAATGTTATTAGCACAATTAATAGGAGTAAGGATCCTATTGATGAGAAAAGATTATTAAATCTAAGTTTTGACTTTAGAAACGATGAAAAAGGACTCAACATTAACGTTAAAATCATTGATATAGTAATATATATAATTACAGATTTAACTTTAATTAGGAATATTGCAAATAGAATAATTAATGCTAGTGAGAAAACAGATTTTAAGATTGACTTTGTTAATTCATCAAATTTCATGAAACAAATTTAGTAATATTAGTTGTTAAAATCAGAAAATATTTGACAAGACACAATTCCAGCTGTTTCAGTCCTAAGCCTATTTACTCCTAATGATATAGGGGTGTAATTATAATTCATTGCTGATTTTATTTCATCATCTTTAAAGCCACCTTCTGGACCAATAATAATACTTGAATCAGATTTTTTTTCAATACTTTTAGATAAGTGACTTTTATCTGACAGATTACAATGGGCAATATAATTATTAGTATTTTGATTAGTTTTTAAATATTCTTCAAAATCAGTTATTGGATTTATTAATGGTAAATATGTTTGAAGTGATTGCTTCATGGCAGAAATAGCAATCTTATTTAGCCTAGAGTAATTAAGTGTCTTTCTTTCAGTATAAGTGGTAATAATTGGCGTTATTGAAGACACTCCTATTTCTACTGCCTTTTCTACAAACCATTCAAATCTATCATTCTTCTTAGTTGGGGAAATTGCAACATTTAAATAATAATTCATTTTAGGTTTCTTTAATGAACTTAAAATCTTGAGTTTAGTATCTTTTAAGTTAATTTGAATAATCACAGCTTCAAATAAATAACCTCTACCATTAGTTAGATAAACTATTTCATCAACTTTCTTTCTCAGTACTTTAGTCAAATGACTATGCTCTGAATCAAAAAGGGTTAATTCTTTGTCATTATAATTAAGATCAATATTATAGAATAACTTCATTGGATTTATATTTTATATCTAGCTGTTGCATAACTAGTTAGATCTGTTGTGATAGAGTTCTTATATTTTAAATAGCCAACAATGCCTATCATTGCAGCATTATCTGTAGAATAATCAATATTTGGGAAATAAATATTCCATGAATTATTATCACCTAAATTTTTCATTTTTTCTCTTAGACATGAGTTTGCTGAAACACCGCCACATATAACTATATTTTTAATGCTAGTTTTTTTAATAGCTAGCTCTACTTTCTCAACCAAGATCTCAATGATTATGTTTTGCAAAGAAGCGCAGATGTTATTAATATTATCCTTTATAAATGATTTATTAACCAATGATTCTTTATTAATAAAATTCATAAAACCTGTTTTTAGACCTGAGAAACTAAAATTAAGACCATCTACTTTAGGTTTAGTGAACTTATAAGTTAATGGATCTCCTTCTCTAGCTAATTTATCTATTAATGGGCCTGAGGGGTAGTCAAGACCTAAAATTTTCCCTGACTTATCAAAAGCTTCACCTACTGCATCATCTAATGTTGTTCCAATCTCTTCCATTTCAAAATAATCTCTTACAACGACAAGCTGCGTGTGTCCTCCTGAAACAGTCAAAGCAATAAATGGAAAATCAGGTTTTTGTTTATTATTTTTTATGAATATAGAAAGAATATGTGCTTGCATATGATTAACCTCAATTAATGGTATGTTTAATCCTAAGGATAGGGATTTTGCAAATGAGGTACCAACAAGTAAAGAGCCTAATAATCCTGGCCCTCTTGTAAAAGCAATTGAATTTATTTGTTCCTTTTCTATACCAGACTCTTCAATAGCCTTATTAACCGTAGGTGTAATTAATTTCTGATGTTCTCTTGAAGCTAATTCAGGCACAACACCTCCATAGATTTTATGTATATCTTGACTTGAAATAACACTGCTTAAGACATTGTCATTCAATAATATAGATGCTGCGGTATCATCGCACGAAGTCTCAATTCCTAATGTGTATATCTTCTGATTTTTCAACTAAAAATAATATTATATTGTAATGTACTTTTAAATGGTTTATTCATGCAAAATAAATTAAAAACTTATACAAAAACTAACTATAAGTTTATTAGTTTTGCCATATATTTAAATCTGTGAAAAAACAAATTAAAAAAATAGCTTTTTTAACTTCTGGTGGAGATGCACCAGGAATGAATGCAGTAATTAGAGCAATTGTAAGATCTTGTGTGTACAATAAGATTGTCCCTGTAGCAATTCATAAAGGATATGATGGATTAATTAACGGTAGTTTTGAAGAAATGAATGCTCGAAGTGTAAAAGGGATAATTAACAAGGGTGGAACAATCATTAAAACTGCCAGATCTGCTAAATTTAGAACTAAGTCAGGAAGAAAAAAGGCATACAACAACCTTATAGAGAATTCTGTAGACGCACTGATTGTAGTAGGAGGTGACGGAACATTTAATGGGGCATATATTTTTAATAAAGAATTTAAAATTCCTGTTATTGGAATTCCAGCCACTATTGATAATGATATCTTTGGCACATCTCATACTATTGGTTATGATACCGCACTAAACACGGTTGTTGAAGCAATTGATAAGATTCGTGACACAGCGAGTTCTCATAATAGATTGTTTTTTATTGAAGTTATGGGAAGAGATGCTGGTCATATAGCACTCAATAGCGGAGTAGCTGCTGGGGCAGAAGAAATTTTAATCCCAGAAGAGAATCTTGGACTAAAAAGACTAATTAAATCTCTTAAAAGAAGTAGAAACACAGGAAAGTCATCAAGTATAGTGGTTGTGGCTGAAGGAGATAAAACAGGAAAAAATGTATTTGAACTGAAAGACTATGTAGAAAAGCATCTACCAGAATATGAAGTAAGGGTTTCTGTTCTTGGCCATATTCAAAGAGGAGGATCTCCAAGTTGTTTTGATAGAGTTCTAGCAAGCAGAATGGGAGTTGGTGCAGTGGATTCGTTATTAAAAACCAAATCAAAAGTTATGGTAGGAGTTAAGAATAATAAAATATCTCTGACTCCATTAATTGATGCTGTAAAAGGGAAATCAAAGATAAATTCAGAATTATTAAAAATTTCTGATATAATGTCAATATAAATATAAAGAATGAGTAAAATAAAAATTGGAATTAATGGGTTTGGAAGAATTGGAAGAATTACTTTTCGTGCAATTCTTAAAAGAGATGATGTAGAAGTAGTTGCAATAAATGATTTATTAGAAATAAATCATTTAGCATATCTATTAAAATATGATTCAGTTCACGGAAAACTAGAAGATAAAATTGAAGCCAGCGGATCAAATCTTTTAGTAAACAATAATTCTATAAGAGTCACTTCAGAAAGAGATCCCTCTAAAATTGATTGGGGAGCTGCTGGAGTTGATGTTGTAGCTGAATGTACTGGTATTTTTACAACAATTGATAAGGCTCAGGCACATATTGATGCAGGAGCAAAAAAAGTAGCTGTTTCTGCTCCTTCTAAGGATATTCCAATGTTTGTGATGGGAGTAAATAGTAATGAGATAACGAGCGATCATACAATTGTGTCAAATGCATCCTGTACAACAAATTGCTTAGCACCAATTGCAAAGGTATTACACGATAATTTTGGTATCAAAGAAGGATTAATGACGACCGTTCATGCTGCAACTGCAACACAAATGATAGTAGATGGCCCTGCAAAAAATTACAGATTAGGAAGATCTGCATTAAATAATATTATACCATCCTCTACAGGTGCAGCGATAGCTGTTGGTAAAGTCATCCCTTCATTAAACGGAAAACTAACTGGAATGGCTTTTAGGATACCTACTGCAGATGTATCTGTTGTAGACCTAACAGTTATACTAGAGAAAGGAACTTCCTATGAAGAAGTTAAAAAGGTGTTTCAAAAAGAAGCTAATGGTGCCTTAAATGGGGTTCTTAGCTATACAGAAGAAGCTGTAGTTTCACAAGACTTTGTTGGATCACATCATACCAGTAATTTTGACGCAAATGCAGGGATTGAATTAAGCCCTACATTTTACAAAATTATTTCATGGTATGACAATGAATATGGTTATTCAAGTAAGCTTGTAGAGCTAATGGTTGAAATTCATAATAAGAATTAACAGATAATCTTAAAACCTAAATAATGATTCTAATTGTAGATAGTGGTTCAACTAAAACAGATTGGACAGGTATAGATAATACTGGTAAGGTTATTTTTGAATCACAAACACTAGGTTTAAATCCACAAGTATTAAACAGCAATATCATAAGAGAAAGAATAGTTAATAATTATGATATTTATAAGTATAGAAAAGATGTAGATAAATTATATTTCTATGGTGCTGGCTGTGGAACCAAACCTCCAAGAGATCTAATTCAAAGAGTGTTTGAAGAAGTCTTTATAAATACTATGGAAATATCAGTAAAAGAAGATACTTATGCTGCTATATATGCAACTGCAGAAATAGGTAAAAAATCAATTGTTTGCATTATTGGAACAGGATCTAATTGTACTTATTTTGATGGAGAAAATGTAGATCAAAAAATAACCTCGCTAGGCTATATATTAATGGATGATGCTAGTGGAAATTATTTTGGAAGACAGCTTTTACGAGATTATTATTTTAACAGGATTCCTGAAGAACTTGCTAAAAAATTTGAAGATGAATTTGATTTAAGCGCAGAAACAATAAAAGATAAATTGTATAAACAACCGAATCCAAATACTTACCTAGCTAAATTTGCTAAATTTTTAATTACTAATAAAGATTCTGAATATTCTCAAACCTTAATAAAAAGAGGGTTTGAATCATTTATTGAACGTCAAATAATGCAATTCTCTGATGCTAAAGAAGTTTTAGTGCATTTTAGCGGTTCTATATCTTTTTATTTAAAAAATGAGCTAGAATCATGCTTAAATGCATATAATCTAAGTGCTGGAAATATAATTAGAAGACCCATTGATGGTCTCCTGTCTTATCATAGAGATATTTTACTAAATGATGGGAGAGGGCAGTAGCTCTGCAATCATTGATATTTCTACATTTACATCTTTTGGCAATCTTGCAACCTCAACTGTCTCTCGTGCTGGAGCAGTATCTTCATTAAAATAGGAACCATAAACACCATTAACTTTTACAAAGTTATCCATATCTGATAAAAATATACTTGTTTTAATAACATTTTCAAATGTAGCGTTAACAGATTCTAATATAGCTTTTAGATTTTCCATTACCTGTTTAGTCTCATTTTCAACATTATCTAAAATAAGCATATCTGTTTTTGGATCGAATGCTACTTGACCTGAAATAAATAGCAAATTATTTGACATAACAGCTTGATTGTATGGGCCAATAGGTTTTGGCGCATTAGATGTTTTGATTATTTTTTTCATATTTATAATTTAAATTATTAAAGTATTTTATCTCTTTGTCTTCTTTTATCATATTTAATATCGCTTAGCATTCCAGATTTAATTCCTATAAAGAAATTCCATGACGCATTACTACTAAAAGGAATCCAGCTAAAATTCATTCTCCAGCTAAGCAAATCTCTTTCGAATCTTAATTGAGTATAAGTAACCCCTTTATTTTTAAAATCATAACCTGAAGATATTCCAGTACTCCATTTTGGGGATAGCTGCACATCTCCTGAGAACATTAATGAGTGTGAAGATATTTCATTCTGACCTATTGAATTATTATAATTTACAGCATAAGCAATTCTTAAACTCCATGGTATTTTGTAATTATATAAATCATCTGGAGTCTTTTCTTTCTCATCTTCCTTTCCTTTATTAAATCTATTATCTGCAAAATCCATAGCTCTACCAAATAGATCATCATCTCTTCCTCCATTTCTAACAGACTCATCAATAGATGCTTGATTTCTGTCGGTTTTCTCTGTATCATTACTACTAAATGAATAATTCAAGGTTAAATTAGCACTAGTAAGTCTAAATAAACCACCGCCGTTATTAATATTAAACTTATCTATTTTAACATTGTTTTCGTTTAAAGCATAAGGATCTAGTGTTGCACCAAAATTTATATTCATTTTATTTTTAAATAACTGAGTACCTCCTGTCATTCTCACTGGACTTAAATTTAACGAATCAGCGGCAATATTATAAGCTGTAGAAAAATTTAAATTATTTAGGATTACAACTTTTTTTAAATCCAAATCTTCACTTTCTTTATCAATCACTTTTGCTTCAACATTATTTGCTAATGATATCCCGATTGAACTTGAATACATTTTATTAGGTTGTCCAAAAATAGATCCTTCAAATCTACTATATTCAACTTCAGATGTAGTTAAGCCATCAGCACTAACCACCTCATATGTTTCATAATACTGATCAAATGCAGGTGCAAGACTATAGCTTATAGATGGACGTAAAACATGTCGAATTGCTTGTAGATTTTTATCTGTACCAAAATCATACATACCGTAGACTGTAGTCCCTAGGCTAGCAGAAAAATTATAGGTACTAAATGCGTCATACCCTTTATTATCAATTGTAATCACCTCCTGATTATCTATATCAAAACTCTTTTCAATGGTATTAAATACCATAGTTGCATTGTAGTTTGCACTTGTAGAAAAACTTAAATATTTAAAAAGCTTAAAATTTGTACTTAGAGGAATGTTGTGCTGTAAGCCTGATTTTGCTGATTCAAACATTTCTTTAGTGAAAAAAAGTGAATCAGTTGTTTGTATTCTGTTTTCTCCTCTTACACTGTACTGAAGATTAATATTTTGCAAAAATCCTTTTTTAGTTCCACTTTTTGGAGCAAAAGGGAAAACTCTAGAAACACTGCCTTGAAAGGTTGGTAGAGTCATGTTAATCACTTGGGTGTTTGTATTTTGGGAATGGGTAGCGGAAAGACTTAAATTAACTTGAGGTTCACCAGAAAATGTTTTAGAATATGAGACCGAAGAAGATAAAGAGTTATTAAGATAATTTGCAGCATTAAGTTGATTTATTGATTGCTGATAATATTTACTACTACCAAGATTAACTGATGCTGAAAACCTTGAAGTTGGATTTGATTTTGAATCTTGAGTATGAGACCATCTTAAGTTATATATTGATGATTTAGAATAATCTGGAAAACCTCTTTCACTCTGAATCAAGCTTTCATACCTGAAACTAAGATTACCTCTAAACCTATACCGATAGGCATACATGTTCTCAACTCTAAACCCATAGCTTCCATTAGTGTAATAGTCTCCAAGCAATGTTAAATCTATATTATCATTGATAGGAAGATAGTATCCTCCATTTTGTACAAAATACCCTCTACTATTTTGCTCACCAAATGATGGGAAAATTATCCCTGAACTACGTTTGTTAGATAGTGGGAAATATGCGAAGGGGAGGCCTATTGGTGTAGGTACATCAGCAATATACATGTTTGTTGGTCCAGTGATAATTTTCTTTCCTGGAACAACTTTTGCTTTTCTTAAAAGAAAATAATACTCTGGATTATCCACATCTGCTGATGTTGTAAATTTTGCCCTATTCATAAAATATACAGAATCGTTTTCCTTTTTAGTTTTCTCTGATAATATTTTTAGACCTGCTTGCTCTGTTCTAGAATTAAATATTATGGCTTTTTTTGTATCCATATTAAATTTAAGAGAATCTGGTTCGATTACCTCCTGACCTTGTTTAAAAACAGGTGATTGAGTATAATTTCCTAAACTGTCCTTTATTCTGCCAGCATATATCTCATTTGTGCCATAATCAATAACAATAATCCCAGAAGTAATTTCCATTGATTCATATACAATTTTAGCATTATTATATAAATGAATAGATTTTCTATTAGGATCAATTGAAACAGAATCAGACGCATTGTATAATACTTTGTCTAATAAAAAAGATTTCTTTTCAGCAATAGTATCCGTAACAATTGAATCACTTTTAACTTCTAAATTATAATAACTTAGCTTGAAACCGCTTTTTTCTACTGGAGATGCAAAACTAGCCGTGTTTATAAACAATGAATAACTTAGAAATAAAAGTATGTTAAAAGTCAGTGTTTTCAATGTTTATAAGTGTATATTAGTAACTTGTATAGAAAACTTTTATAAAGTTACGCATTTTTCAAGAGAGTAATATATATAAGTATGAGTAAAGTCTCATCATATCTCAAGTATTTTAACCTTACTTTAACAACCAAATTTATTCTCATATTACTTACTATTAGTTGCTTTATTATTCCTGAAGCATTTTCTCAAGAAAAGTTTAAAATTGTTATAGATGCAGGTCATGGAGGTAAAGATCCTGGAAGACCTAATCCAAATGGGATTATAGAAAAACATATTGTACTAAATATAGCTTTAAATCTTGGGCGTGAGTTAGAGAATGATGGGAATGAAGTTATATATACCAGAGATAAAGATATATTTCTAACCTTAAGACAAAGAGCAAGGATTGCAAATGAAGCAGATGCAGATTTATTTATATCTATTCATTGTAATGCCTTTCATGATAGTAGAGTGTATGGCTCAGAAACATTTGTTTATGGTCTACATGTTAATAAAGCTAATTTTGAGGTTGCTCTAAAGGAAAATGAGGTTATTTTCTTAGAGGAAGATTTTGAAAAGAATTATCAAGGATTTGATCCTAACGCCCCAGAATCATTAATTGGCTTGACTTTAATGCAAGAAGAATATCTAGATCAGAGTATATTATTAGCCAGCTTTGTTCAGGATAATTTTGCTAAAAAATTAAACAGAAAAAATAGAGGTGTGAAACAATCCGGTTTTTGGGTTCTCCATAACACATATATGCCTAGTGTTTTAATTGAAGCAGGTTTTATAACTAATGCAAAAGAAGGAGCTTATTTAAATACCTCGAAGGCACAAATAGATATTTCACATAGTATTTTTAATGCAGTAAATAAATATAAAACTGCTTTAGGGATTGGAGAGGATTATAAGGTTGAGTACAGACCAAAAGAAAATACTGTATACAAGGTCCAAATTGCTGCAAGCAGAAGAAGACTTGAGCTAAAGAGCTATAACTTTAAAGGCTTAAAAGATTTATCTGTTATAAAAGAGGGTAGGCTATATAGATATTTTTACGGTAACACATATGATTATGATAAAATATTAAAAAATAAGAAACAAGCTATTTCAAAAGGCTACAAAAAATCCTTTATAGTGACTTTTAAAAATGGCAAAATAGTGGATGGAGATTAATAATGAATTTTAATAATTCAAATTGTATTATGAATTTATTTGCTAATTTTAGGTAATAATACACAAACACAGTATCATTTGAAATTTACAAAAGAAATAGGCATTGGGATTCTAGTTATAATGGGAACGTTAATGTCTGTTTTTTCTTACAACTACCTGAAAGGGATTAATCTGTTTGAAAAAACTAGAACATTTAAAGTAGTCTATTCGAAGGTTGATGGTTTAGCTCCGTCAAACCCTATCACATTAAATGGGTATAAAATTGGGAAAGTTCAAAAAATAAATTTCAATTCAAACAACACAAAAGAGCTTATTGTTGATATTGTCATTAACAATGATGTTAAATTTTCAAAATCTAGCAAAGCTGAACTATATGAAACAGGTCTTATTGGTGGAAAGGCTATTGCTATAATTCCTGATTATGATAATAAAACTGTAGCTAAATCAGGTGATTTTCTAACGGGTGTTGTTAAACCAGGTTTAACTGACTTAGTTAACCAGATAATGCCTCAAATACAATTGCAATTAGAAGAGGTAATGCAGAATGCTAAAATTGTTTTATCTAACATCAACACACTATTTGATGAAGAAACTAAAAATTCTCTTAAATCAAGTATAGATGATTTTGCTGATCTTACAAACTCCTTATCCAGTACATCTAAAAATATAAATGATTTTATAGATAATAATTCCGCAAACCTAAGCTCAACCATAGATAATTTAAATCAGACTTCAGAAAAATTCAATGAAGTATCTACTGCAATATCAGAAGTTAATCTAAACCAAATTCTTACAAACTTAGACAGTACTATTTCAAGCATGAATAGTATAACAAACCAAATTAACAAAGGAGAGGGGACAATGGGTAAGTTGTTGTATGATGCTAAGCTTTTCAATAATTTAGATAATGCAACAAAAAATTTAGAAACACTTATTGAGGATATCAAATCTAATCCTAAACGATATGTCCATTTTTCAATTTTTGGTAAAAAATCTAACAACTAAACTCTAGAAATAACGATGAGCTTTCTCCCAAACATCATCTTTTTTATTGTTTTAACTACTTCTATAGGATACTTTATTTCAAATGTTATAAAACTAAGAAGAAATATAAATCTAGGTATTGACCTAGATATTGATCTTTCAAAGGATAGCAAGAAAAGATGGGCTAATATGGCTAAAATTGCTTTGGGTCAAAGCAAAATGGTTAGAAGACCAGTGTCTGGCGCTTTACATGTGATTGTTTACATAGGCTTTATTATTATAAATATTGAATTATTAGAAATCATCATTGATGGTTTATTTGGCACCCACAGAATATTCTCTTTTATGGGTGACTTTTATGGGTTCTTAATCGGGACTTTTGAAATCTTTGCAATCTTAGTACTAGTTTCAGTTTCAATCTTTTGGATAAGAAGAAATATAATTAAACTTAAAAGATTTTATGAAGATTCTATGAAAGGCTGGCCAAAGCTTGATGCAGATTTAATTTTATACTTTGAAATAATACTAATGTCATTATTTCTACTGATGAATGCTACAGATACAAATTTTCAGCAAATGAACAATGGAAATATTATTAGTGGGTATATATATCCATTTTTTGAAAATTATTCAGAAAATACGCTTCATTTACTTGAAAGAAGCTTTTGGTGGATGCATATAGTTGGAATACTTATTTTTCTTAACTATTTATATTTCTCAAAACATCTACATATCCTTTTAGCTTTCCCTAATACATTTTATGCTAGTCTTGAAGAAAAGGGTAAAATGTCTAATTTAAAAAGTGTTACTATTGAAGTAAATCTCATGTTAAATGAAATGAGTTCAACTCCAAGTGATCTTGTCAACGAAAACATTAATGAAATAGCAAAGTTTGGAGCCTCTGATGTTTCTGATTTAAATTGGCTACAATTATTAAATTCTTATTCTTGTACTGAATGTGGTAGATGTACTAGTGTGTGCCCTGCTAACATTACCGGTAAAAAACTATCTCCTAGAAAAATAATGATGATGACAAGAGATAGATTAGAAGAAGTAGGAAGAAATATTGATAAAAATAAAGGAACATTTGTTGATGATGGAAAAAAATTAATTGATAATTATATTTCTAGAGAAGAAATCTGGGCGTGTACTTCATGCAATGCTTGTGTGGAAGAATGCCCGATTAGTATTGATCCTATGTCAATAATTCTTGAGATGAGAAGGTATTTGGTAATGGAAGAAGCTTCAGCTCCTTCAGAATTAAACAATATGATGTCAAATATAGAAAACAATGGTGCTCCATGGCCATATAATCAAATGGATAGATTAAATTGGAATGATTAAATTAATATTTTATGAAAAAAGAAGAGATTGAAGAAATATTACATAAAAAAGTAGCTGATGGGGAAAAGGTAAGTCCCGTATTACCTGATGGAATTAAAAACTATTTAATAGATATTGATGGTACAATCACTGATGATGTGCCAAATGAAGAACCTGAAAGGATGGTGACATGCGAACCATATAATGACGCATTATTGACATGTAATAAATGGTATGACGATGGACATATGATATGCTTTTTTACTTCTAGACTAGAGGATCATAGAGAGGTTACTGAAAGATGGTTAGCAAAACATGGTTTTAAATACCATACACTATTAATGGGTAAACCAAGGGGTGGAAATTATCATTGGATTGATAATCATCTGGTAAAAGCTACTAGATATAATGGAAAATTTACTGATTTAATTAAAAAAGAAGTTAAGATTGAGGTATTTGATGAATAATAAGTATTATGAGTGATAAATTGAAAGTACATACAATGTCCGATTATTTTGCTGAAGGTAAAATCCCAGAGGTTTTATTTTGGATTGGGTGTGCTGGCAGTTTTGATGATAGAGCTAAAAAGATTACAAAAGCCTTTGTAAAGATTTTAAATTCTATTAACGTCGATTTTGCTGTATTAGGACAAGAAGAATCATGCTCAGGAGATCCAGCCAAAAGAGCTGGGAATGAATTTTTATTTCAAATGCAAGCTATTTCAAACATTGAAGTTTTAAACTCATATGATGTCAAGA
>MDSV01080965.1_pt1 | contig 15830 bp, 15 predicted proteins | sample 810851 | NCBI WGS metagenome assembly MDSV01 (sample SAMN05326640, study PRJNA326480) | marine metagenome | isolation source: seawater | place: Atlantic Ocean: North East | collected 2012
ATGCGGTGATGCCGTTGCATGAATCAATACCCACATTCATGTGGTCGTTCGACAACCCTGAACCAATCGTGAATTCCTCCGCAGGAGAGCTGTTCAAATTGTTGCTGGAAGCGCAGTACGTGCAAGTACCATCCCCCATGTCGTAGTTCGAAGCAAATGGATCATTGCAGCTCGTTTGGGCATAGAGTGAACCAACCCCGAGCGCCAGCCCGATGAGAATCAACCTTTTGGTTTGAAAGCTGAAGGTCATGATAAAGTGTGTTTGATGCGCTAAGCTAATCAGAATAGTGCAAAGTACGTATTTCATAAATCCGCCTCGCTCGTGCGTCATATTTCTTTACAACGGTGTGGCGTTCGAGATTTGAACATCACGACAACGACCTTGACGCTTGTCCAAACAATGGGAATAAAAAAAGCCTGCATGCGCAGACTTTTTCTGTAGCGGGGGGGGGGCTCGAACCCCCGACCTCAGGATTATGAATCCTGCGCTCTAACCAGCTGAGCTACCCCGCCAAATCGGGGCGCGAAGATAGCAAGTTTTGGCAAGTCTCAAAGCAATCGGAGCTTGAAATGACGATTCATGTCTTAACTTGTGAACCCTTATCATACGGAATTGTTGGGGTTGTGTTGTTCGAGTTTTATCGGCAACGCATTCGCACAATTGGCCAACCATGAGCATCACCACAGACATCGTGAAATTCCATCTTGAAATCCCCCTAAACAGCTCCAAAGGCGTGCTGTTCAATTGCATCAGTACGCCCTCAGGTTTGGCCGAGTGGTTTTGCGACGACGTGAACATCAAGAAGGACGTTCACATTTTTTTCTGGGATGGCAGTGAGGAATCAGCCCGGATGGTTTCCAAAAAGAAAGACGAGTTCGTCAAGTTCCGCTGGCTCGAGGCTGAAGAAGAAGGGCTTGACACCTTTTTCGAATTCAGAATCCGTGTGGATGAATTGACCGGTGAGAATGCCTTGGTCATCACTGACTTCGCTGACGATGAAGAAGAGATGCAAGACGCAAAAGATTTGTGGCAAGCCCAAGTGGACAAGTTGCGTCAGGTTCTGGGTTGTTAAAGGAACCGCTTGCTATTCAAGGGTCGTTAAAAAGACAGACAACCTGAGCTTCAGCCATGGAGCCCAGTCTTGTGTTGCAGGATTGTGCAAGAGCCTTTCTTCGACGTTGGGACCCTGCTCTGTGCACATTTTAGACCAAGTCCAAAGGTCCCGAATGGGCTCATGCGCCTCGCTCCATGACAGTGAAATTCGCTGGACCAGGTGCCAACCAATTTTTTCAGCCGCAGCCCTCACCTCCTCTGCCCTGTCCGACGGAAACACAAACTCCAAGACACCTTTTTCATGGGTCACCCGCCATGCTTGCGAACAAAGGATGCGCAGCGGCAAGGTGTCGTCGTGGCGGGCCAAATTTCGCTTGCGATCAGGACTCTTGGGGTGATTGTGAAAGAATGGCGGGTTGCACACCACCAAGTCCACCAAGGGCCCGTTCCAAGCCTGGACCGCTTGTGTGTGAACTGAAATCCTCTCACAGAAAGGACTCGAAGCCACATTTGTTTCAGCTTGTTTCGCCGCGTCGGGCTCAAGCTCCACCGCTTCCACCTCAGCGAGTTCATGGCGCTGGGCGAGCATCAAAGCCAAAATGCCAGATCCAGTTCCAATATCAAGGATTCGGTTCAACCCTTCCAAGCACTCCCCTGCCCAGCACCCTAGGACAAGCGCATCTGTGCCCACCTTCATGCCACATTGGTCGTCGGCTATGTCAAACCGCTGAAACGACTGGTTGCGACGCCCGTTGCGGCCCATGACTCAGGCTTGGGTTTTGCGCTTGTGCCAAGCTTCCAGCACGGGGAAGTCTTCCACCCGATTTGCAGGCTCGGCAGAAAGCGGATCCACTTCTTTCATATGGCCATGGGCATCCGCGGGAAGCATTTGGTACAGAGCCGTCCCCTCGGACTTGTGCTTCAACATTTGGTCGCTGACATCCCCCTTGCGGGTCGCCGGATTGCCCAAGATCAATGACCTGTTCGACCACGTCGTCGAAGCCTTAACCATGGCCAGAGCCCCCACGACACACCCTTCACCCAGTTGGACATCGTCCATGACCACAGCATTCATCCCCACCAAACAGTTCTTGCCAATGTGGGCCCCGTGCACCATCGCCCCATGTCCGATGTGAGCCCCCTCTTCCAACCGCACGGTCGTGCCAGGAAACATATGAAGCACACATCCTTCCTGCACGTTGACCCCACGGTCCAACACAATCCTTCCCCAATCTCCTCGCAACACTGCACCTGGGCCCACGTAGCATTGCTCTCCAATCGTGACGTGACCGATGAGGGTGGCTTGAGGATGCACAAATGCACTGGGATGCACCACTGGCACCATGCCTCGAAAGGAATAGGTCATGACGACGACGCGTTCCGGATGATGACCGCGTAGCCTTGCCCTACACCAATGCACAAAGTCACAAGGGCATGCTTGCCTCCTGTCCTTTTCAATTCACGTGCGGCTGCGAGCAAGATTCGGGCGCCCGTCATCCCGAGTGGGTGTCCGAGGGCAATGGCACCGCCATTGGGGTTGATGCGCGCGTCGTTGTCCTCCAAACCCCAGCTTCGGATGCAGGCCAAACTCTGGGCCGAAAACGCCTCATTCAATTCAATCACGTCCAGGTCGTCCCAACCCAAACCAGCCTTGGCAAGCGCACGGTTCGACGCTTCCACGGGACCAATGCCCATGATTCGCGGCGGCACCCCCACCACAGCAGAGGACAGAACTTCAGCCAACGGCTCCAGTCCATGGGCCATGAGCCCTTCTTCGTTCGCCAGCAGCAGGGCGGCTGCACCATCGTTGAGACCACTTGCATTCCCTGCAGTGACCGAACCTCCCTCTTTTCGGAAAGCGGGTCGAAGCTTGGACAACACCTCCAAAGATGTGCTTGGCTTGATGAATTCATCCTGCCCGAACACCACTGGGTCTTGCCTTCGCCTGGGAATAGATACGGTGACAATCTCTTCCGCGAGTCGCCCTTCATTTTGGGCGGCCGCTGCCTTCATCTGACTGGCATAGGCGAACACGTCTTGGTCCTCCCGAGAAATGCCATGCAGCTCCACCAGGTTTTCTGCAGTTTGGCCCATCCCCTCGGCACCGTAAACTTCTTGGAGTTTGGGGTTGATGAAACGCCAACCAAAACTGGTGTCGTGCAAGGCCATGTCGCGGCCAAACGCTTTGCTTGTCTTGCTCATGACCCAAGGGCCGCGCGTCATGTGCTCCACACCGCCGGCCACCACCACGGATGCATCGCCAACGTGCAACATCCGAGATGCATGTGTGGCCGCCGCCAACCCAGAGGCGCACAAACGGTTCACCGTTTCACCTGGCACCTCTTGTGGAAGCCCTGCAAGCAGAGAGGCCATGCGCGCCACGTTTCGGTTGTCTTCACCTGCTTGGTTGGCGCATCCCATCAGGACGTCTCCAATTGATGCAGGATCCAAAGAAGGGTTGCGGCGCATCAATTCAGCCAACACATGTGCCGCCAAATCGTCTGTCCGTACCGGAGCCAAGGTGCCCCCAAAACTCCCAATGGGCGTCCGCACGCCATCCACCAAAAACGCGTTCATGGCGCGAAGATAAGTTGCCCCTGACGCCTTCTTGCCCCAAATTGCACCCATGCGCATTGGCATCGTTTCCACTTTCCCTCCTTACCGCGGAGGCATCGCGCAATTCAACGACGCCATGGCGAATGCCTTGAAACAGGCAGAACACACAGTGCATTGCGCCACTTGGTCCAGGCAGTATCCCGCGATGTTGTTCCCGGGCAAGACCCAGTTTGAGCCAGGAAAATCGCTTTCAGATTCAGACATCTCCGCATCTCTAGACAGCATCTCCCCTGCTTCCTGGAAGCGTGTAGGCAGGGAGCTTGGGGAACATGCAGAAGTGGACTTGCTGCTGCTTCCGTTTTGGCATGCAGCATTGGCACCTGCGCTCACTTCCGTGGCCAAACATTCAAAACGACATGGGGTTCGACAGGTTGTCGGCGTCATGCACAACGCCAATTCACACGACGGAAAAGCTTGGGAAGCCAAATTAACCAAGAGGTTCCTCCAGGCCTGTGACGGGGTGGTCACCCTGAGCGAAGCTGTAAGCGACAAGCTTCACCCCTGGAAGCCCAAGACGCTGTTCCATCCCCTGTACGAACACTTCCCCAAAGGCCCTTCTCCCGCTGAAGCGCGGCGTCAATTGCGACTTTCAGATGAAGATGTGGCCCACCTCTTTTTTGGGCTCATCCGGCCTTATAAAGGACTCAGCGTGTTGTTGGAAGCCTTGGCGCACTTGCCTTCGCACCACAAGGTTCTCATCGCTGGGGAGTGCTACGAAGACTGGTCCGCCTACCAAGCCCAAATCGACAGACATGGGCTTCACAATCGGATCCAACTTCACCTTGATTTCATCCCCGACAACCTCGTTCCTGTGTTCATGCAAGCGTGCGACGATGTGGTGTTGCCCTACCTCGACGCCTCGCAAAGTGGGGTCACTGCGTTGGCATTGCACCACGAAAAACGGGTTGTGGTCTCAGACGTCGGTGACTTGGGCACAACCATCGTACCCAATTTGACAGGCAGGTTGGTGCCCTCTGGTCAACCGCTCGCTTTGGCTGAAGCCCTTTCCACCCCTTGGCACGTGCAACCCGCAGACCAAGCACTTGCCTTTCGTGCGGTGAAAGAAAAGTTCAGTTGGTCGGCATGGGCAAGCCAGCTGATGCAACTGGTGCAATCTGAGGAATGGTGAGTTCTGACAAGCCTCTGATCAATGGATCGAACACGAAGCGCTGAAGCAGCACCACCTCACCTTCAGATGTGACGCCATACAATTGCTCCAAGTCCAGCCCTCCCGAGCCCGAGGCAGCATCTTTCTCTCGTTTCCAGTGGACCGTGACGGATGAGCGGTCACCCAGCTTGTTCCAAGTTGTCAGCTCAAACGCGCCAGACGCCGACCGCAGACTGTCTTCCACAGCATTGCTCAAACGCGAATCGTAGGTTTCCAGGTGCACCCTTTTAAACCTAAGAAAATGCTGTCGCAAGCCTAACGTATCCCGGTAGGCGAAAGGTTTGCCTTCCAGGCCTCTCAATTCAAGCGCACCATCATCTTCAGAGGTCAAGAGGTAAGATTCACCATCTTGGTCAAGATGGCGCACCTCAATCCCTGCCAAACTGCGCTTGGGATGGTTGAACAATCCCGTGAACCGCCAATCCCGTTCCGACGTGAAAAACCTCGTACTGAGGTAACCCGTGAAACCCTCCATGTGCACCACGTACGGTTTGTCCCCACGTCCTTGAGGGGTTTCGAGCACCATGTAGGTACCGGTGTGGCTCGGTGTGGCGGTGCCAACATACCAAGTTTTGACAGGGGTTTCGCCCCCTTGGTATATCTCAACCTTCTTGCCTCGGGCAGAAATCAGACGCACCACATTGGGTTCTGCCGCCTCAGCCACTGGGCCTTGAATCGCCGCACGTTTGAAGGTCTTCAAGAGCAAGGTCACAGCGTCTTCGCGCGCCTTGAATCGTCCGTTCAAACCCCACAATTTTCCCTTGTCTGGTCGTGCCAAGGTGACAGACTTTCCGTCCATGTCCGCAATGAAAATCTTGTCCACCAAAGAAGTGTCAGTCACAGCAAAATCTGTTCCTTCGATGGACGCAAGTTGTCCCGCAGGCTGGGTATATAGCCACACCCCTCCGGTCACCGCAGTGATGAGCATCAAGACATAAAGAATGCGAAGGTTTGAGTGCATGTTTTTTAATTCAAAGAGACGCTGTAAATGCGTCTGCGCAGCGCAAGCAAGACTCCCCCGCTTAGGAACACCAGCAACAAAGGCATGCCCACCGCCACGAATTGCCAAGCTTGTCGACGGGAAACCACCTCTGCGCCATCCATTGAGCGCAGTTCAATGGTCCGAGAGCGAACGCTGATGAGCGCATCCTCTTCAAGCAAATAATTCACGGTGTTCAGCAGAAATTCTTTGTTGTCGTAGACCACACGGCCTGCATTGCGGTCGTACCCCAACGGAAGAATCCGACCGTCCGCCCTGAATTTGTTCCGAGCCACGTCACCGTCTGCCACGACCACCATGGCCGTGGAGGCACTGGAGGACCTGAACGCGAAATCGTCCGAATTCCTCAACACTTCTGGCAACGTTTGCGTGAAGTGGGATCGAAACATGCCTTCCAACAAAACGGCAAAAGGGGCGTTGGCAGTGTTGCCATCCGCAAAGTACGCAGGGTCCAAATCCACAATGCTGCTCGACACTCTCACTGGGGTGCGGTAGGCCTTGGCCTTGGCACTTGACGCGAGGAGCACCGTCGAGATCACCTCTGGCTGGGTGTCCACCAAATCAAGCGACGACACAAAGTCGAAATGAATGGGATCCAGGTTGTTGGTGATGGGGTGGCCTGAACCGAAAGGCATGGCCAACGGCGCAAAATACCAGTTGAACAGCTTCATTTGACGCTGGTTGCCGTTGGGGCCGGCGTCCAACATGATGGGCGCACATTGGGGGTCAATGACGAGGTTGCGGTTCAAGCGTACCCCATAATCGAACAACTGCTCAAACAGGCCGATGTCATTCTCCACCCCGAACGTCTCGTTGGCTGCTCGAAGACTGTCAAGGTCAGTCAAGACGGGGTCCACCATCCACAATATTCGGCCACCATTCATCAAGAATTGGTCGAGGATGACCTTGTCTTTGTTCGAGAACATGGAGTCAGGTTTGGCCACCACAAGCAAATCGTAGCGATTGCTCCTGTGCTTCATCCCTTCCAATTTCTCGGACAGCACATTGAGCCTGCCGTCCAGCTCAACTCGGGCCACAAGGTGGTCCTTTTCCAAGGTGGACACCAAATCCGCCATGGCAAGGTCCTCCAGCTCGCCGTGTCCCTCCAGAATCGCAATGCTCTTGGGCTCAAACGCCGTGCGCTTGCGAATGCCTGCCGTCAATTGGTATTCCATGGTGTTGATGGAACCTTGAATCATGGCTTCGTTCGCTTGGGGAACCTCGCTGCCGAAAAATTGAATCGGCGCCTCTTCTCCCCTGTACGCCACCATGGCGCCAGGCCACACGGTCTTGAACGACTGCATTCCGTTCTCTTCGAAGGCGATCCGTGTGAATTTCAGCCCACGTTCGAACAGAGCCTGCTCGTTTTGCCCCACGGTTTTCGGGTCGTCGACGGCGTAGATGTCGACGAATTGGTAGGTCAATTTTCCGCCACTCGCACGTGACATTCGTTGCAGCAACGACTCCATCTCCTGCTCAAGGCGCCGCCACTCTTGTGGCAACTCACCCGTTAAATAGCAGGTTATCAATACGTCGTCTTGGAGGCCTTCCAGCAACTGACATGTCCCATCTGCCAAGGTGTGGCGCTTTTCTGCCGTCAGATCTAAAGCACCATGCACAAGTTGCCCCAACATGATCACCACCCCAAGAATCGCGGTGGACAGCGCCAATGAAGTTCCTTCCCGAATCAACCGCCCCCGTCGCATGACCAACATGAACCTTGCCACGAGCACAGACAAGACCATCCAAGAGATGAAATACAAGACATCCCTGGAATCCAGCCGTCCTTGACTCATGGCTTCAAAATGAGCCTGCATGCCGAGCTGCGCAACCGTGTGCTCCCACGATCCAAGCACAGAGAAATCTGCCATGGCACTTGGTCCTACGTAGCAGACCACGGAAGCCACAACGGCCAAGAGGAAGGACACCAAAGGTTGGGTCGTCAGCGTAGACATCACCAGACCAAGGCCGGTCAAGGCACCGGAAAACACCACCAACCCTAGGTAACTGCCCCAAACCGCGCCCAAATCCACATTCCAAGACGGCTTCCCGAGCATGCCAATAACGGCAACATAGGACAACGTCGGCATAAGTGCGACCAAAGAAACCGTCCAAGTCCCGAGAAATTTGGCCAAGACAATTTGCCCTTCCGACAGTGGGCGCGTCAGCAACAATTCGAGCGTGCCCTGCCTCTGTTCTTCAGCAAAAGACCTCATGGTCACAGCAGGCACCAGGAACATCAGGATCCATGGAGCCAGGGCGAAAAAGGAGGCCATGGAGGCCATCCCACTGTCCAGCACGTTCCACATCCCAGGGAAAATCCACAAAAACAAGCCGGTAAAAAGCAGGAACACCGCCACAACAGTGTACCCCATCAAGGAGCTGAAAAAGCTCCGGACTTCTTTCAAAACAAGTGCCCTCATTGGAATCTAAGCGTCAAAGATAACGCCAGGAACATCGCCATTCAGCTCGTAAGACTGGGCTTCTGGGGGCGCAGCAAAAAGAGCTTTGGTGGCAGGCCAAACTTCCCCGAACAACGCCGACTCTCGGTAGGCATCGAGGTCTTCCTGCGCATCCCATAGACTCAATGTCGCTCGCTGACAAGGTTCGTCAGGCACCCTCATGGCACGAACCATGCGACACCCGGGTCGCGCATGGATGCGGGCTTCAAACTGAGCGTAGAGCGCATCGAAGGCGTCCACCGACTGTGGGCTGAACGTCAGCCTGACCAACCGAACAATCAAAGCGTCGAGGATTGGAACTCAATCCTCACCGGATCTTGGTACTTGAGGCCCAGCAAGGCTGACGCCCCGCCGTAACCTGAATTGTTGCCCCCCATGCAAATGGCAATCTCAAGCAGCCCCATGGAATTGAAGACCGCAACCGGCTCTCCAGGGGTGCCGTCCAGATACGACTTGCCGACCGTCCGTATGTCGCTGCGGGCACGGCGCATGCTGATGTAAAACGAGCGGCCTTTGCCCACCTCCTGCAGGAGAGATTCGTCGATGTCTGTGATGCAATTGCCCCTGCCATCTACATGCCGGACATGGCCAACAATGGCGTTGCCCTCCACCACCGGCCTGAGGCTTTCCACGTGCTTGGACAGCGCCGCAGGCCGTCCCAACATCTCTGGAATGCCCCCTTTGGCTAAGTGCGTGGCCGCCGGCACAAACAAGGCCCGTTCTGGGAAGGTGGGTTCGTTCGCGTCGGTTTGGACATTGGACAAGTCGTACACAGCCTCAGGCTCCCGCAATCCCATAGACTTGAAAACGCCGCTGTCAGCACCGATGAAGAATTGTCCCTTCATCTTCACAATGCGGTGAGGGTGGTCCGGGGTCTCAAGCGACTGCACCGCCACGATATGGACCGTGCCTGCCGGAAAGCTGTCCATGGACACCCGAAGCACAAACGCGGCGTGGACGGCATCAAATTGACGGATGCTGTGGGTCAAATCCACCACCTCGGCATCTGGCATTCTTCGAAGGATGCTGCCCTTGAGCATGCCTACATACATGCTGTCTGGACCAAAATCGCTGATGAGGGTGATTGGAGTCACGTTGGCAAAGGTGAGAAAGCTAATTTTGTCCTCCACATGCACGAATCCAATCTTTCCCTCGACGGGCTTGACGCAATGGCCTTCCTCGGCCCCAACAACGAGAACCTGCGAGCCATGCAGACCCATTTCCCGAAGTTGAAAATTGTGGCACGGGGGACGTCACTGAAGGCCATGGGCGACCACGAGGACCTCGGGCGTTTTGAGGAGGTGATGAGGATGGTGTTTTGGCATGTAGATCGGTACAATTCGATTGGCGTGGATGAGCTGGCGAGGTTGGCCAAATCCGACGAATCCGACTTCTTCAACCAGGCCTCCAAAGATGACGTCATCGTTTACGGACCAGGAGGGCTCAAGGTCACAGCCCGAACCCCCAATCAGAAACGGTTGGTGGACGCCGTGCGAAAACATGACATGGTGTTCGCCGTGGGACCGGCTGGAACTGGGAAAACGTACACGGCCGTGGCGATGGCGGTGGCGGCCCTGAAGGACCGCCGGGTGAAGAAGATCATCCTCACCCGTCCTGCCGTTGAGGCAGGCGAGAATTTGGGCTTTTTGCCAGGCGACTTAAAAGAGAAATTGGACCCCTACCTGCAACCGCTCTACGACGCCTTGACAGACATGCTGCCTTACGAGAAGGTGGCCGACCACTTGGAGAAAGGCGTGATTGAAGTGGCACCGCTCGCTTTCATGCGGGGCCGGACGCTCGACAAGGCATTCGTGATTTTGGACGAAGCCCAAAACGCCACCTCCGCCCAAATGCGCATGTTCCTGACACGCATGGGCAAAGAGGCAAAATTTGTCGTGACAGGAGACGGGTCTCAAGTGGACTTGCCGCGCAACCAGAGGTCTGGCTTGATTGACGCCCTTCGACTTTTGGAGGACGTGGAAGGCATCGCCACCATCAAACTCACAGGTCTGGATGTGATTCGTCACCGCCTCGTTGGCGCCATCATCGACCGATTCGAAGCCGACGACGCCAAGCGCGCCGAAGACGCCGAAGCCAAAAAGGAAGCCAAGCGCGCCGCCCGGGAATTGCGCGAAGCGCAGCGCCATGCATCCTCCAACCCATTCATTGAAGACTGACACCTCTCCCATGACTGCCATTCGAAACACTGATTTCTCCTTCTCAGGCCAAACCTCGTCTTACCACGGCAAAGTCCGCGACATGTACACCATTGGGGATGACCTGATGGTGGCCGTGGTCTCCGACCGCATCAGTGCGTTCGACGTGGTGATGCCCCGCGGCATCCCTTTTAAGGGCCAAGTGCTCAATGGGGTTGCGAGCCATTTCTTGGATGCCGTGGGTGACATCGTCCCAACTTGGAACGTCGCCACACCTGACCCCAACGTAACTGTGGGACTCAAATGCGAGCCCATCCGCTTGGAGATGGTGATTCGCGGTTATTTAACCGGGCATGCCTGGAGGCAATACAAAGCTGGTCACAGAACCCTCTGTGGCGCGTCCATGCCAGAGGGAATGACCGAACACGACCGCTTTCCTGAGCCCATCATCACGCCGGCCACCAAAGCGGAGGAAGGCCACGACGAGGACATCTCACCCGACGACATTTTGGCACGGGGCATCGTATCGGAAGCGCTCTGGGCTGAGCTCGTTCAGGTGACGCGAACCCTCTTCCAACGCGGAACCGAGATGGCTGGAAAACAAGGCTTGATCCTGGTGGACACCAAATACGAGTTTGGTCTGCGAGATGGGGTCCTGACGCTCATCGACGAAATCCACACTCCGGACAGCTCCCGCTACTTTTACGCCGACGGCTACGAAGCCAGACAAGCTGCTCGCGAGCCGCAAAGGCAACTGAGCAAGGAATTTGTCCGAGAATGGCTCATGTCCCACGACTTCATGGGGCTTGAAGGTCAAACCCCTCCCCCCATGGATGACGCTTTTTTGGCAACCGTCACCCAGCGCTACGTGGAGTTGTACGAAAAGGTGACAGGCAAGCCGTTCCTAGGAGATTCCGCATCGGATCCACATGGCCGAATCGCCAAGGCCGTCGAAACGTGGCTTTCCCAACACAAGGGCTGAGCATGGGCAGAAAACGCAAGGAGGAAGTTTGGCACGCAGATGCCCGACAAGCGGTCCAGGTGCTAAAACAAGGGGGCATCCTGCTTCACGCCACAGACACGGTGTGGGGAATCGCATGCGACGCGACCAACGACGAGGCGGTCGAGCGACTCAACACAATCAAAGAGCGCCACCCGGTTCATCCAGTGTTGGTTCTGGTGGCCGACGACGGCCACGTAGAGCAGCTTGTTGACGAAGTGCCTGAAGCCGCCTGGGATTTGATGGAACTTGGGGATCGACCCACCACCGTGGTCTACCCCAAGGGCAAGGGGGTCTCCTCCGCCCTGCTCGGCGGGGATGGAAGTCTTGCAATCCGGTGCGTTCGGGAAGACTACAGCGCCTACATCATTCGGGGGTTGAACAAACCCCTCGCCTCCACAAGCGCCAATTTCACTGGGCATGTCGCCCCCAAGACTTTCAAGGACATTCCCGACGCGCTGAAACAGCTCGTTGACCACGTCAGCGTCCACCGCAGAGAAGAAGTCGAAGGAACTGGCGTGCCTTCCATGATGGTGGCGTTTGACGAGGAAGGTAGATTCACATTCCTCAGGAAATAACAGCCGTCCCAGAAGTACCTTTGCTTCACCCATGATGAACTTGGCGTCACACCTCACCCACCCTGTGTTCAAAAGGGTCGGAAAACTTGCTGACGAACGCGGGCAGCGCGCCTTCGTGATCGGCGGTTTTGTCCGTGACCTTCTCCTCGAACGTCCCTGCAAGGACATTGACATTGTCACGGAAGGCAGCGGGATTGAATTGGCGCGGGCCACGGCTAAATCCATGGACATCCGCCAGGTTCACGTCTTCAAGAACTTCGGGACGGCGATGTTCAAAGCGCGAGATTATGAAGTGGAGTTCGTGGGAGCTCGAAAGGAAAGCTACACCCGGGGCAGCAGAAAGCCTGTTGTGGAAGACGGAACGTTGGAGGACGACCAGAATCGCCGGGATTTCACCATCAACGCCATGGCCATCAGCCTGAACGCCGACTCCTTCGGCAAGTTGGTGGATCCATTTGGCGGCGTGGACGACTTGAGTCGCAAATGGATTCGAACCCCATTGGATCCCGACGTGACATACAGCGACGACCCACTGCGCATGCTGAGGGCAGTGCGGTTTGCTTCTCAGTTGGGTTTCCGCATCGAGGAAGGCAGTTTGGCCTCGATACAGAGAAACGCCAACCGATTGAACATCATCTCGGCCGAACGGATACACACCGAAGTAAACAAGGTCATTTTGTCACCGCGTCCCTCACGCGGATTCAAGCTGCTCTTCAAAACCAAACTGCTTCACAGGTTTCTCCCAGAGATGGCGGCGTTGCAAGGTGTTGAATGGCGGAAAGGTGTTGGTCACAAAGACAACTTTTACCACACCTTGGAAGTGTTGGACAACGTCGCCGAGCACAGCAATTCATTGTGGCTGAGGTGGGCGGCCATCATGCATGACATCGCCAAGCCACCCACCAAGCGGTTTGACGCACGGTCAGGTTGGACTTTTCACGGCCACGAGGACCGTGGTGCACGCATGGTGCCCAAGATTTTTGCACGCATGAAGCTCCCGATGGACGCCAAGATGAAGTACGTCCAGAAGCTCGTCCTGCTTCACCTCCGCCCCATCGCACTCACCAAAGATGTGGTCACAGAAAGCGCCGTCCGGCGGCTGCTGTTTGAAGCAGGAGACGACATCGACGACTTGATGATTTTGTGCCGTGCAGACATCACGTCCAAGAACGAGGCCAAGGTGGAACGGTACCTCAAGAACTACGACATCGTGGTGGAGAAACTCCAAGAGGTGGAGGAGAAAGACCACATTCGCAATTTCCAACCACCCGTCTCGGGGGAGGAAATCATGGAAGCGTTTGGAATCCCTCCTTCGCGGCCTGTGGGCGACATCAAGAACGCCATCAAAGAGGCCATCTTGGACGGAGACATCCGCAACGACGTGGTCGAGGCGAAGCGCTTGATGCTTGAATTGGGTGCCCAAATGGGGCTCACCCCTTCCCCTTCCAGCCGTCCTTGAGGGTCACCGCCCGATTGAAGACGGGCTTGCCTTCTTGGCTGTACTTGGAATCCGCAGCGAAATATCCGAGACGGGTGAATTGCCAAGTTTGGCCAGGTTTCGCTGCCGCAAGAACCGGCTCGACTTTGCAGCCCTGGAGAATCTCCAGCGAATCTGGATTCAAGAACTCCATGAAATCCTGGCCTTTGTGGCTGTCAGGATTCGGATCGCTGAACAAACGCTCGTACAAGCGAACCTCGGCGTCTTTGGCATGGGTACACTCCACCCAATGCAATGTGCCTTTCGCTTTGATTCCACTGGTGTCCGAGCCTGACTTGCTGTTGGGGTGGTATTCCACATGAACTTCGGTCACGTTGCCAGCATCATCCGTTTTGTGGTCGACGTACGTCACGATGTAGGCGCTCTTCAACCTGACCGACCGCCCAGGGGCCAAACGAAACCACTTCTTGTTGACCCCTTCCACTTTGAAGTCCTCGGCCTCGATGAAGAGCTCTCGACCAAACGGAATGTCTCGCGTCCCCTCTGCGGGATTTTCAGGGTTGTTGACAGTGGGCAACATGTCAACCTCGCCCTTTGGGTAATTGAGGATCACCATCTTGATGGGACGCAGAACGGCCATGGCACGTGTGGCGGTAGCGTTCAAATGGTCACGTAACGCAAACTCCAACAACCCCACATCGATGACGTTGTTTCGTTTGGCCACCCCCACCCGGTCACAAAACTCCCGAACACTTTCTGGTGAATAGCCCCTCCGACGCAAACCACTGAGCGTAGGCATGCGTGGATCGTCCCATCCATCCACCACATCCTCTTCCACCAACCGAAGCAATTTCCGCTTGGACATGATGGTGTAGTCCAGGTTGAGCCGGGCAAATTCGCGCTGCTTTGACGGAAAAATCCCCAGTTTCTGGATGTACCATTCGTACAATGGACGGTGCACTTCAAACTCCAACGAACAAAGGCTGTGCGTGATCCCTTCGATGCTGTCGGACTGTCCGTGGGCAAAATCGTACATCGGATAAATGCACCAGGTGTCACCTGTCCGGTGGTGCGTTGCATACTTGATTCGGTACATCAAGGGATCTCGCATGTGCATGTTGGTGTGGGATACATCAATTTTAGCCCGAAGCACCATGCTGCCTTCCTGATGCTTGCCATCCCGCATCTCTTGAAACAAAGTCAAATTCTCATCCATCGGACGGTCCCGGAACGGACTCGGCCTCCCCGGCTCTGTGGGTGTGCCCTTTTGGGAAGCAATTTCCTCTGCCGATTGTTCGTCCACGTAAGCGTCGCCTGATTTGATCAATTGAACCGCGTACCCAAACAGCGTCTCAAAGTAATCCGAGGTGTAGAATTCTCCGCCATTCCATTCAAATCCCAACCAGGCAATGTCTTCCCGAATGGCGTTGACGTATGCGGTGTCCTCCTTGACAGGGTTGGTGTCGTCAAACCGCAGGTTGACTTGGCCTCCGTATTCGCCTGCCAAACCAAAGTTTACGCAAATCGCCTTCGCGTGTCCGATGTGAAGAAAACCATTGGGCTCTGGCGGAAAGCGTGTATGAACTCGGCCATCGTGCACATTCGTTTTACGGTCCGCATCGATGATTTGTTGGATGAAGTGGCGGCGTGCCGTACCTCCCTCGCTGCCTTCTGCGCCCTTGTCCGGTGGAGCTTGTTCCATGCCCCAAAATTACATTGCACCTTCGCGCCGATGACGAATGCACACGAGATCCGATGGCGTCTGCGGCAAGAAGGCAAAATTGTCGGCTACGAGCGACATCTGGGACCTCGAATTTGGTCGAGCAAGGATGGTTTGTGGTGGCGAGGACAAAGGTTGGGATACTCCGAAAAAGACCGATGCCTGGGGCTTAAAGACTTGAACAACCAGTGGCTTTTCGAACACGACGTGGTCACCTCAAACGAACACAACGGGTTGTGGCTTGTCGTGCACTTTGCCGAACAATGGGCACTGGTTCAAGACGATACAATGGTCTCGCCCCCTTCCTCCGACCGACAACTAAAAAGAGTGGGCTTCAAGTTTCCAGAAAACTGAAGGGTGTTTTCAAATGAGGTTGATGTGCCTCATCAACTCCTCTTTGTACGTCCGGCTAATTGGGATTTCCAGATCCCCAACTTTCACTGTGTATTGGAATGTGTCGATGTGCAAGATCTGATTGAGGTTGACAACAAAATTCCGGCTGACGCGTACAAATCTGTCTGAAGGCAATTTGTGAAGCAGGTCCTTCAAAGACGCTTTGACATTGAACTTCCTGTCTCGCACTTGGAGGGCACTGTACTTGCCTTCGACTTCGATGAACAGAATATCTTCCAGCATCA
>MDSV01137704.1_pt1 | contig 15828 bp, 13 predicted proteins | sample 810851 | NCBI WGS metagenome assembly MDSV01 (sample SAMN05326640, study PRJNA326480) | marine metagenome | isolation source: seawater | place: Atlantic Ocean: North East | collected 2012
AGTATTGGATAGGTCTTGAAGAATATGTGGTTCATACAGAGGGTGATTTGGAAGGAATGACGACATGGAGAATGTATCTTCATATGCTTGATGAAGATGATTACCTCTCTGCCTGTACCGGAAGTGATGCACATCCCTTTATTCTAGAATCGACATCGAGTCCAGCGTGGTACCAGCATCCTTCTGCAAGTGAAACGTTTGCCACTGGGATTAATACTGCTTTTTTTACAGCCTTCCCTGATTTAGAATATGACAGTTGGTTTACAATAGGCGTCGAAGATGCTTCTTTAGATATGGATATTCTTTCCCTCGCAGATCCTGCTTACGATGCATTTGACGCGTTCGAGGCAGGGGAAAATATATATTCAAATACGCCGGTAGGAAATGGCTGGGCTACACTTTACCCCGGTTTAGGTTCAGAAAACCCTGGGTTTGCAGGTGAGGACCTTCGTATTCTTATAGGCCAAATCACAACCTCTGGGGTGCTCTCAGGGTCGATCTATGTACAGATTTTTCCTTGGGGCATTCAAGACCCTGACTTGAGACTCCTTCTTCCAATTCTTTATATGCCTGTTCAGTGTATGGATGAGAACGCGTGTAACTATGATGCAAATGCGTGGACAAATGACGAATGTGAGTACGGGCCTTCGGCTGGGGTGATAGAGGGCGACCAAACGATCAATTTAAATGACTTTAATACGACTGAGTGGTCTTACTCATGCAGTGATGAAGCGTCATCTTTTGAGTGGACGATTACGGGGGGCACGATTCTTTCTGGACAAGGCACTTCTTATGTGACCGTCGAGTGGAACACTGATGGCGCAATTTCAGTGACCGCAATCTCTGCCGATGGGTGCTCAGGAACTACCTCTACTTTAGAAATTGATATTCTTATGGGGTTAGAAGGTCTAACTTTTTCAGACAATCTCAATATATTTCCCTCTCCTGCATCCTCCAATGTGACAATCGCGCTTGATGGAATTGAAGGAAACAACAGTTGCCAAATCTATTCTTTAACGGGGAAGAAGGTGTTGGCGTTTGTCTTGGCAAATAACACCCAAATATTAGACGTAAGTCACCTTGCAAAGGGCACATATATCCTTGCTGTTGATACAGATCACGGTCTTTTAAGACAGGCGTTTGTGATTTCTAAATAAACCCCAACCGCGTGCCTAACAGATTTAGAGATTTTGTTGCGTGACTATCTCTGAGAGGGGTTTCCGTTCCCTGTCTTTTTTCGGCGCTTCAGAAGATTTCCCTATCGCCATCATCGCCATGGGTGTTAATGTGTCTGGGGAATTAATAAACGCAGTTAGTCCCTCAGCGTCAAACCCTCCAATTTGGTGTGACTGAAAACCCAGCGCAGTCAATTCAACCTGCATTTGACCAGCAGCGATCCCTGTGCAGTAAATCGCAGACTCATTGGATTTGGGTTTTGCATCTGAAGGCGTCGAAGCAAAAATGGCCACGATTGCTCCGCAATCTTTCATCCACTTTTTATTCGACTCTACGGCAAACCCAAGTAGATTATCAAAATGCGCTTGATCCCTCGACGCAAAAACAAATCTCCAGGGTTGATTGTTGTATCCTGAATTGGCCCATCGTGCCGCTTCGAACGCAGATTCAATGTCGGAAAAAGGAACGTTTTTGCCATCGAAAGAGTAGGGGCTGAATCGGGATTTAATTGTTGAAAGAACTGACATATGTTTTCTATTTAGCTTATAACATCTCCAGCATTCACACCTTCTTCGGGGGTGATAAATCTCAATTTCCCGTCATCAGTAGAAGCCATCAAGACCATCCCCTGACTCTCGACACCACGAATGTTTCGTGGGGCCAGATTGGCGAGAAGCACGACTTTACGACCGACAACCTCTTCAGGCGCAAAATGCTCTGCAATCCCAGAGACCACAGTCCGAGTGTCAAGACCTGTATCTACTGTTAACTGGAGTAGTTTCTTTGTTTTTTCAACAGGAATACATGCAGTGACATTAGCCACACGAAGGTCCATTGAGGTGAAATTATCGAATGTCGTTTGCTCTTTTTGTGGCATAATGTTTAATCTTTTGTCAGTTTTATCGTCGCTATTTAGCTCAGCGTCTTTGTTCCCAAGTTTTGCCATTTCCGCTTCGACCGTTTCTTCATCAACTTTTGAAAACAAAATGGGAAGATCTCCAAGAACCGTTCCTGGCTTGACGAGGGAAGGCGAGGCATCATGCCATTTGGATCCTGAAACACCAAATGAAGTGGAAAGTTTTTCAGCTGTGCGGGGAAGAAAAGGTTCTAATAGGACACCTAAGTTTCCGACCACTTGGCATGCGAGGTGCATGATGACCTCCACTCTTTCGGAATCTGTTTTTTGAAGTTTCCATGGTTCTTCCTCAGTCAGGTATTTGTTTCCTTTTCGCGCAATATTCATGGCTTCTAGCTGTGCTTCTCTAAATCGAAACCTTAAAATAAGCGCGCCAATTTTTTCAGACGCCGACTCCAATTCATGGATTAAAGAGGTGTCTACCTGAGTTAATTCTTGCCCTTCAGGAATTGCGGGTACAGCACCTTCATAATATTTCCTGGTAAGTACCAGAACGCGATTCACGAAATTGCCCAAAACATCTGCGAGTTCGTTGTTGATTCTGTCTCGGTAATCGTTCCACGTAAATTCACTGTCTTTTTGCTCTGGCATGATGGACGTCAGAACGTAGCGCATCTGATCACTACTTTCAGGATTGTTTTCTAGGAATTCAGACACCCACACTGCCCAATTTTTTGACGTCGAAATTTTATCCCCTTCTAAGTTCATAAATTCATTTGCAGGGACTTGGTGGGGAAGGTTGAAACCCCCATGTTCTTTCAGTAAAATTGGAAAAATAATACAATGAAAAACGATGTTATCTTTTCCTATAAAGTGCAACAAATCAGTCTCTGAATCCTGCCACCACTTGCGCCAATCTTGACCATTTTTTTTCGCCCATTCCATTGTGGATGTAATATATCCGAGTGGCGCATCGAGCCAAACATACAGGACTTTCCCTTCAGCTCCCTCCACTGGCACAGGCACTCCCCACTTTAAATCACGGGTCATGGCTCTGCTTTGAAGTCCGCCGTCAATCCAGCTTTTACATTGACCGACAACATGACTTTTCCATTTCTTAGCGTCGTGGTGTAATGCCCCATTTAGGATGCCTTTCTCGATGTATTCTCTGAGCCACTCCTCATGTCTTCCCATAGGCAGATACCAAAGTGTGGTCGGTTTTAATACCGGTTTGCTTCCACTCAACGTAGACTTCGGGTTGATCAGTTCTCTGGGTGAAAGCGTCGATCCACATTTCTCACATTGATCACCATAAGCTCCTTCGGCATGACACTTGGGGCATGATCCTGTGATGTATCTGTCAGCGAGAAATTGATCCGCTTCTTCATCGAAGTATTGATCTTCTGTTTTGACTTCAAAGCTCTTGTTATCAAGTAGTTTTAAAAAGAATTCCTGTGCGACTTTGTGGTGCTTCTCACTGGAAGTTCTGCTGTAGTGATCGAAGCTGATGTCAAGCCCTTTAAAGGCCCCCTGCATCTCATTGTGATACCGATTCACGATTTCTTTTGGGGTAGTCCCGTCTTTCTTTGCACGCAAAGTAATCGCAGCTCCATGTTCGTCACTGCCGCACACCCAGAGGACTTCCTCCCCAGCACTTCTCAAATATCTCACGTAAATATCCGCAGGCAAATACGCCCCTGCCATGTGCCCTACGTGAATAGGTCCATTTGCATAGGGTAGCGCTGATGTGATCAGCCGTCTTTTCGGTTTGCGAATTGAATTCATTTGTGCTTTTTAAAACTCAGAGCCCCAAAAATACCTCACTACTCCCAGACTCATTAACTTAACCCCAACTAAAATGAACACATCAAGACCTACATACCTTCAGCCAGGTGATAAAATCATGCTTGTAGCACCAGCACGATTTGCCTCAAAGCATGTCATCCAAGATGCCGCTTCGGCTGTTGTTGCTGGGGGATTCACGCCAGTAATCCCTCCCGGGCTAGACAAACGTGACCATCAATTTGGGGGGTCTGACTCCCATCGTGCTGCGTTATTAAACACCGCATTCCGAGACCCATCGATACGGGCAGTCTTCGCACTTCGAGGTGGCTACGGGTCTGGAAGGCTGTTGCCACTTCTCGATTCCGTAGCTTATCAGGCCGATCCTACATGGATTGTTGGGTTTTCTGACATCACCTCTCTTCATGCCTGGTCGACAAACCTTGGCATCGCCTCTCTTCATGCCCCAGTCGCATCAACTTTGCCGTCGACCCTGCCTTCGGATGTCGATGCTTTGTGGTCTTCCCTCCGCGGTGAGTTTGGGGACACTCCAGAAGTAAAAATTACAGGAGGAAACCTCAGTGTCTTATACTCTTTGCTGGGGACTCCCTATTTCCCAGATGTTTCAGGGTCTTATCTCTTGCTTGAAGATTTGGACGAATATCTGTATCACATCGATCGCATGTTCCTTGCTTTCAAGTTGGCAGGTATTTTTGAAAAGGCTGATGGACTTATTATTGGAATGTTTGACGATTTAAAAGACAATACCATCGCTGACGGCCAGTCTGTTGACAATCCATTTGGTCTTACACTACAAGAAATAATTTCATCCCATGTGCCGTCAGGATATTCTGTGAAATACAACAACCCCATGGGACATGGTGAGAGAAATTATCCACTTGTTTTGTGTGGATGAAGACATAGTGAACGGGTGAATAACATTCCCCTTACCTTCGCAGTATGTATGGAAAAATGAAATCTCACCTTCAGGGTGAACTCGCAAGTATCGAGGAAGCGGGATTATTTAAGAGTGAACGCATTATAGCCTCATCTCAGGAAGCCTCAATTGTCCTGAGTGACGGCACTGAGGTGCTCAACTTTTGTTCAAACAACTACCTGGGACTCAGCAACAACAGCCGGGTGGTGGCGGCCGCTAAGAAGACCTTAGATACGCATGGGTTTGGCATGAGTTCGGTGAGGTTTATTTGTGGCACTCAGGATATTCACAAGGAATTAGAAACGACGATTGCAGATTTTCATAAAACCGAGGATACCATTTTATATGCTGCCGCATTTGATGCAAACGGCGGTGTTTTTGAGCCTTTGCTCACGGCAGAAGATGCGATCATTTCAGATTCTTTAAATCACGCCTCAATCATAGATGGTGTGAGACTTTGTAAGGCGAAGCGGTTTCGTTATGCAAACAATGACATGACTGATCTTGAAACACAACTCCAAGCCGCAAGTGAAGCTGGAGCGCGGTTTAAAATCATTGTAACAGATGGTGTTTTCTCAATGGATGGTTATGTGGCAGAAATCTCTAAAATCTGTGATCTCGCTGACAAATATGACGCCCTGGTGATGGTTGATGAGTGCCATGCAACGGGATTTATAGGGAAGACGGGCAGAGGTTCAATTGAGCTACATGACGCTTTGGGAAGGGTCGATATTATCACAGGCACGCTCGGAAAAGCCTTAGGTGGAGCCATGGGTGGATTTACAACAGGCCGCAAAGAGATTATAGAATTACTTCGCCAAAGATCTCGTCCCTATCTCTTCTCTAATTCACTTGCACCAAATATTGTAGGTGCCTCACTTGAGGTGTTCAAGATGCTCGACGAGAGCACAGCGCTTCGTGACCGTTTGGAGGACAACACAAACTATTTTAAAGCAGGTCTTCGCGCTGCAGGTCTTCCCTTTAATGATGGCGAGTCCGCGATTGTTCCTGTGATGCTAGGCGATGCGAGACTTTCACAGCAGATGGCAAACCGCCTCCTTGAAGAAGGTATTTACGTCATCGGTTTCTTTTATCCAGTCGTTCCTCAAGGTGCGGCGAGAATTAGGGTTCAGCTTTCGGCAGCGCATACGCGAGCGCATTTGGATCAGGCCTTGGCCGCATTTGAAAAGGTCGCGCGCGAGCTAGGTGTTATTGATTAACACGTTTGATTAATATGACCTCTTCTGCGACCGATACGTTTCTTATTGTAGGCTCAGGTCTGTCGGGGATTCTCATGGCCTGGGAGTTAGAGAAACGCGGTGTAGATTATGAGGTTTGGAATTCTGGCGCCAAATCGGGCCCTGAATCGAACAGTGCAACGCAGGTCGCGGCGGGGATGTTTAACCCAGTTTCATTTAAAAGACTTGTCGAAGTTTGGAATGCGCACGAGCACCTGAACGCGATGCGAGAAACCTATCAATCTTTAGAACATTTTTTAAATCTTCAAGGTGAACTGTTTCACATTTCGCCTATTATGAGGGTTTTCCCAAACTCACAATATCGAGACCTCTGGTCCAAGCGCCTGAACGATGCACATCCAGTTGCGGGATTTCTTTCTGAGATTTCGGATGATTGTCCCCACGATGTGATTGCACCTCATGGGTTTGGGGTTGTTCCCGAAGCGGGTTGGGTCAATTTGCCTCTGCTCATAAAGTCCTTTCGTTTAAACCTCGAGTTAAGAGGTAAATACTTTGAGAAGCATTGGGATTTCTCAACCCAAATTCCTCCCAAGTTCTCGCATTTGATTGATTGTCGAGGTGTGGGTGCAACCAAAGATTTCGCTTCCATCGGCCTTAAAATCGCGAGCGATCATGGAGAAATTCTGACAATACAATCTCCAATAAACACAAATGGAATGTGTGTGAACCGAGTGAAATGGCTTCTTCCACGAGGGGATTCCACGTTTAAATTAGGCGCCACATACAAATGGGATATCACGAAAAGTGAACCCACCGACGCGGGACGTTCCGAATTGCTTCTTGCCCTTCAACCGATCATCGCGGCAAACGTTTTTGACAACTTTAACATCACGGATCATGTTTCCGGTCTTCGTCCAGCTTCGACGGACCGCCGTCCCTATGCTGGTCAGGTCAATCATTTAAAGAACACATACATTTTAAATGGTTTGGGCACCCGTGGCGTTTTCGTTGGTCCGACCACTGCGTCTCATTTGGCGAACTTCATTTTTGACCAAACCCCTCTGCCTGAAGAGATCCGATCCGCTCGCTTTATAAAGTAACAGTGATTCACTCACATTGTGACGTTTGAAACCCAATGATGTGAGGGGAATAGAAGTGTGTTGAAAAGTTATCTTCGTAAGATGCACAACGTTGAAATTCGCAACCGGTCAATAAATAATTCTGTTTGGATTTTACTTGTGGGTATCGCCATTGTTGCCGGAGTTGGGTTGGCTTGGATTCAGGGTGAACAGGGAGGGCCTAAGTTGGATTCGGCCGATACAATAGCGATTACAAAGGCGAGTTTTTTATTTCAATTTGCGAGATCAAATGACTGGCCTCAAGAAACAAAAGAGGGGAATTTTAAGATTGGAGTCCATGGGAATAGAATTCTATTTGATTTTCTAGTTGAAAAATATTCGAGTCAATCTATTGGGAGCCAAATGTTGGAACTGGTGTGGTATGAGGACGCAGAAATGTCGGAGTTTACACATATACTGTATACGGAATCAGAAGGTGATGATCTTGCGGCTCTGATTAAATCAACAGGCAACCAGCCAGTTATGGTTGTCACGTCTGTCAATGGGGGGGTACAGATGCCCAAAGGAGCAGTGATGAATTTCCTCGTTCAATCGAGTAAGATTAGATATGAGTTAGATATGGATAATGCTGTTTTAAGAGGATTAATTGTAGGTAATAGAATCTTGTCATGGGCTGTATCACGATGAATTTCCAGATTCTAAATAGAGGGTTGTCATTTTTCTGGTTGACTCTTTTGCTCTCATCCGTGGCCATTGCTCAACCTGGATCAACTGCAAGTCTGATAGACGAAGCCATTTCTTTTGCAGAAGAAGGGGCTTATAACGATGCGTTATTAATGATAGAGCCTCATCTTGAAAACGATGCAAAGAATGACGCCAGAGCATGGTATGTTGCAGGCTATGCGCACAAAGAGAGATATAAGAACAGTGCCTTTCTTAATGCGTCAACTTCAAAAACAGCCAGTACCGAAAGATCAATCGCTGTCATTCAATTGATGAAAGCCTATCAACTTGATAAAACCAGTGCTTTTCCGGGGGCGATTTCAGAATTGGTGGAAGAGGCACTTGACTACCTTTCGAAGACATATATGAATGATGCGGTGAAAGGAGTTCATGGTTTTCAGATGGGTATGGACGAAGAAGTGATGACGTATTTCATGGCGTTCGTCAAGATAAAAAAGGTGCTAAGCCCTGATGAAAATTGGGTAAGAGAGGAAGTGGAGTTAGAAAAAAATCTTGCCAAAGCGAATCGAATTCTTTTAGAAAGCATTGATTTGAACAACACATCAAGCATGCAAAAAAAAGAAGCGTTGTTTGAAAAAGTAGTCAGCCATTATTTGAGGGCAATAGAATTGGATGGAAGAGATTATACAGCGCGATATAATTTGGCTATAAATCTATATAACAGAGGTGTTTCAGAGCTTAAATCCATAGACCATACAACGTCAATGTTTGAGTTAATGGAGATACAGGATATTTGTGTATTGTTGTTTCAAGAAGCCCTCGAGCCCATGTTGGCTGCTCACAATATGGAGAGAAATAGAATGGAGACTTTAAAAGGCTTGATGACGATTTATCGTGCTTTGAGTCAGAATGAGGAAAGTGAGAAATATAAAAGCCTTTTAGAAGAGGCCATTAAATAGCTTGGGAATTATTGCAACACCAGAAAATAGAAGCCGTTTTAGATTCACAATAGGCTGGAGGATGGCGCTTGGATTTGGGGTGTTTACCTTGGCTGTAAGTGCGCTTTTTTTACGAACCCGTACGATGCTTGGGGAGAGTCGTCAGCTTGGAAAGAATATAGATAATGTTCTGGTGCCAAGTATAGGTGCTCTAGAAGATCTAGACAGGTCTATCGGGGAATCGAGAGTACGAATTAAACACTGGCTTACAGTTCAAAGTAGAACTGATGATCCAGAAAAGCGTGGTTTGGTCGAACTGATAGGTCAGACGATACCTAACCAATATTCTGTCCTTAAGAATATGGAATTTGCATGGGATGAAAATGCGACGATTCAGCTTGATAGTCTTCAAAATGATTTGGATTATCTTTTTATCGCATATAACGAAATTATGCGCTTGCTACCGGATTTTTCTAGCTATGATAATCCAATCGCAATGATGGATGCGGAGTATTATGCTTTGGAGGGGTCCAGTCTTCCTCTTTTTACGCAACGTATTCGAGACAGGCTTGATAAACTGACCAAATCCCAAAACGCATCTCTTCTTGCCTCCACAGGTCGAATGGAACAACTTGGAGAAGGCCTTAACACTTATGCTGGCTCAGTTGCGTTTTTGGTTTTAATCCTTGGAATTATAGTGGGGCTGGCAGTCACACGTTCTATTCTCATACCGGTGAGACAGCTAAAACGTGCTGTATTGTATATGGGACAAGGAAAGGAACCTGATGGCCCTGTTCCCATTACGCCAGATGAAATAGGCGACATGGCAGTCGCTGTAAATAGACTTGCCGAAGGTCTTCACAAAACACGGGTTTTTTCCGAAGCGGTGGGTTCAGGTGATTTTAATTCGCCATACGAACCATTAAGTGATGAGGACTCTCTCGGTCATGCACTTTTAAGTATGAGGGACGATTTGGCGACCACAGAAAGAGAACTTGAAATAAAAGTTGAAAATCGGACGGCTGAGATGAGCGCACAGAAACAACGTGCTGAAGAACTTTTAAGCGATTTACAAGACAGTATTAGTTACGCGTTACGGATTCAAACGGCAATTCTTCCGACAAAAAAAGAAGTCTCCGAAGTGTTTGACCAGGCCTCAGTGTTTTATCGTCCTCGCGATATCGTAAGTGGAGATTTTTATTTTTTTCACTCTGTAGGCAGAGTGAGACTTCTTGCTGCTGTTGATTGTACAGGTCATGGGGTGCCAGGTGCATTTATGAGCTTAGTGGGATACAATGCTTTGACGCATGTCACGAAAGTATTTACGCAACCTTGCAAAATTCTTGACAAACTTAATTCTGCAGCCCTTGATGTCCTTCGTTCAGAGTCCTCTCCGACACATCTACAAGACGGAATGGATTTGGCGATGATAGCTGTCGATATGGAGAAAATGGAGCTTCAATTTGCGGGGGCAAATAATCCACTATATATCGTGCGTGAGGGTGAATTACACGAGCTTAAATCTGATAAATTCGCGATTGCATCTTTCGAACCAGGCTCTAAAAACTATTCCGAACAAACCTTCGCTTTACAAACTGGGGATACAATTTTTGCTTCAACAGATGGTTTCGTGGATCAGTTTGGGGGCCCCTCAGGGAAGAAGTTTATGCGCAGAAGATTTAGAGAACTGATTGTACGGGTTGCTAAGCTTCCAATTTCGGAACACAACGAAGAATTCTCTCGTGTGTTTGATGATTGGAAATCGAATGAAGAGCAGGTCGATGATGTTCTGATCGTAAGCATTAGAATATGATCAAAAGTCTAAGTTCTAAGGCTTGGGAATTCCTAAGGTCGGATCGAGCAATATTACTTTGGGCAAGTATAGTGGGGGTTCTTGCGGGGTTGGTGGCGGTATTGCTTAAGAATGGTGTCAGTTTTATTCGGTCCGGCATTTTTTCTGCCCAAACGTACTCCGGTTGGTCCCCTCTTTTGGGATTTGGTCCGATAATAGGCCTGCTTTTAACTGCTTGGTTTGTCCGTAAAGTTTTAGGGGGTGTTCATCCCGGGGGCGGAATTCCTGCGACCCTTCAGGCACTTTCTACAAGGCGAGGTGCTTTAAAACGAACCTGGCTTTTTGCGCCGGTAGTCACCAGTATTTTGTCTGTGGGGTTTGGAGGTTCTGGTGGTCTGGAGGCGCCTGCTGTTCAGGCTGGAGCAACCATAGGTTCTGAAATTGCTTCACGCACGAAGAAGAACTTCCAGCGCCGAAGATTGCTGATCGCGTGTGCTGCAACAGCTTCTTTGGCGGCCATGTTTAAGGCACCCATAGCTGCGCTTCTATTCGCAGTGGAAGTCATTATGATTGACCTCACTGCTGCGAGTTTGGTTCCTCTCATCTTTGCGTCTTTGGCTTCACTTTTAACAGCTTATTTTCTGATTGAAGGTCAAGATATTTTAGCTGTAACAAAACTTGCTCCTTTTGCGATTAAACGTTTGCCATTCTACATTTCACTCGGCTTATTTGCAGGTTTGGGTTCAGTTGTATTTACGCGTCTTTATCTTTTGTCCTCAAGCGCTATTTCTCGATTCAAAAAACCGCTTACAAGAATTCTTTTTTCAGGCGTGATTCTCGGCTGGGCTGTTGCTAGTTTCCCCTCGTTATATGGTGAAGGTTACGAAGTCGTCAATTCATTATTTATGGGATATTCAGACGAGTTGGCAAACGAACTCATCCCGCAAATCAACGCCCAAGGCTTTACTTTGTTAGGTGTCTTATTTATTGCTTGGGCTTTAAAACCTATTCTCACCGGCCTTACAGTTGGGGCTGGAGGTGTCGCTGGCGTATTTGCGCCTGCGATTTTCGGCGGCGCCCTCCTCGGTTACATTTTTGCGTTGTCTACAAATATTATTTTTGGACCAGACACGATCCCCATTGGAAATGCTGTTTTGGCGGGGATAGGTGGCATGACAGCTGGGGTACTTCACGCCCCGTTGACCGCCATATTTCTAGCTTCCGAAATCAGTGGTGGGTATGAGCTCTTCGTGCCGTTGATGCTTTGTGCAGCAATCAGTTATTTGGTCTCGAAATTTATAGTCAAAAACAGTATATACACATATGAACTGGCTGATAGAGGCGAGTTGTTGACCCATGATAAAGATCAAAATGTTCTCACTTTAATGACGCTCACGGATGAAATCGAAACAGACTTTATCCCAGTCATGCCTGACAACACGTTGGGAATTTTGGTTCGTGTAATAGCAAAAAGCCAACGTAATCTTCATCCTGTGGTTGATAAAAGGGGTGTGCTCAAGGGCTTAATTGACCTTCAAGATATACGAGAAATCATGTTTGACAGGGATCGATATGATTCTGTCACAGTCCAAGATTTAATGGTTGTTCCCGATCAACTGATTGTGCATAATGACAAAATGGATTCTGTGATGTCAAAGTTTGAGAGCAGTGGGGCTTGGAATCTTCCGGTCGTTGATTCTCAAGGCAAATACATAGGTTTCGTATCTCGCTCAAAACTATTTAATGCCTACCGCCGATGGTTAAAAGCGACCAGTGGGTGAAGCCTAAAAGCGTGAGCTAGTTTAAGAAGTCGCTGGTGATTTCAAAAAACAATTCAGGTTCCTGTGCGTGAAGCCAATGGCCAGACTTTTCTAAACATGCGGTTTCAAGTTGTAGGTATAAACCTTCTACTTCTGAGATGTCATATTCTTTTACATAATCAGATTTTCGACCATATATAAAGAGTGTAGGAAGGGTGTTGATTGTCAGATTTATTTTTTCTGTAATACTCAGGATAGTCTTGCTCAGAACATCTACATTAAACCTCCACGAGAAACCTCCACTTTTTTCGCGTCTTAAACTTTTCATTAAAAATGGGATCAATACACTTTCGTTTCCCAAGCTTGATTTTAAGTCTAGCGAAACCTCCTCTCGAGAAGTAGCATGTCTTGGCGAGGTTTTTTTCAACGCCTCAAAGATGTGGCCGTGATGAGGCTGATATGCCCTTGGAGCAATATCTGCGATGATTAACTTCGTGACCCTTTCCGGATGGTTTTCGGCGAAAGTCATTGCGGTTTTCCCTCCCATACTGTGTCCTATTATCGCCGTCTTTTCAATCCCCTGCTCATTTAAATATCCAAGCAAATCTTCTGACATAGCTTGGTAATTATGGATTTCACTCTTCGGACTTTGGCCGTGGTTGCGTGCATCTACAAGGTGAACTTGAAATTTCTCAGAATATCGTTTGGCGAGAGTGAGCCAATTGTCAGCACTTCCTAACAACCCATGTAGGATGATAAGGTCCGGAGCATCTGAGTCTCCTACAATTCGACGATGTAAGGTGACTTTTTTATTCAAGGCAGGCAAGATATTTTTCAACGGTATTTGAGAGGCCAAAGTAGAGCGCGTCCGAGATGAGGGCATGTCCTATGCTTACCTCATTTAGAAAGGGAACATTTTGTGAGAAGTCTCGAAGATTCGACAAATCAAGGTCGTGCCCCGCGTTTACGCCCATGCCAAGTGAGTGCGCTAGTGTTGATGCTCTGGCATATGGAATGGCTGCGTCTGCTCCCATTTGGACATGTTTGATAGCGAAATCTTCTGTGTAGAGTTCGATTCTGTCCGTGCCAGTTAAAGCTGCAGCCCTGATCGCATCTTCATCAGGATCCATGAATAGACTTGTACGTATTCCAGCATTGGAAAATTGACCCAAAACATCAGTTAAGAATTCTAAATTCTTTACGGTATCCCACCCTGCGTTACTAGTAAGTACCTCTGGGGGGTCTGGCACAAGTGTTACTTGCTCTGGTTTTACTTCTAGAACGAGCGCGATAAAGGCTTTTGATGGATAGCCTTCAATATTGAATTCACATTTTACGACGGATCGCAAATCTCTTACATCCTGATAGGTTATATGGCGTTCGTCAGGTCTTGGATGTACCGTTATACCTTCTGTTCCGTAGGATTGAATCCGTTCAGCAGCAAGCATGACATTTGGCACCGAACCCCCTCTTGCATTTCGCAGTGTAGCGATTTTATTTACATTGACACTAAGTTTAGTGTTCAACGTTAAATTTTGTATCTTCGAGGTGTCTGACATTTGGCAAAATTAACACATGAGAGCCCAGCAACTTCTAACTTCGGACCTGCCTCTTTTACTCCCTATTGATACTGTGGCTAACGCCATAGAATTGATGGATGAATATAAGGTTTCCCATCTTCCATTGGTGGTTGAGGATTCGTTTAAGGGGCTTATTAATGAAGAAGATTTACTGGAATGTGACAAAGATGCTGTACTCGCAGAAGTGGATACCCATCCGATATTTGTAGATCCAAACATCCACATTTATGAAGTTGTATCCCAAATGGCTCAGGCCAAAATTGATGTCCTTCCTGTGGTTATTCAAGGGAAGTATATGGGATGTATCGACAGAGGATCTGTCTTAAACTTTTTCGCTCAAGAATCTGGATGGGCGTTGGAGGGCAGCATTGTCGTTTTGGGAATCCCCGCTGCGAATTACAGCTTGTCAAAAATATCTCAAATTGTTGAAGAGAGCGGCACCCGAATTACAAGTTTCAATATGAATCATCTCGATTCTGGTGATTTGGTTGTTTCATTGAAAGTAAACACCACGAACATCGCTACGATTATGGCTTCTTTTGAGAGGTTTGATTACAAAGTTTTAAATTTCTACAATTCGCCCGAGGTGGAGGACGAAATCCGAAACAAATTTGATGCTTTTATGCGTTATCTCGAGTCTTGATATAAATTTTCATCATGCGTATAGCTCTTTTTGGTAAACCCTTCCAACTCAAACACAACGATGCCGTGAAGCATCTTGTGGATAGGATTTTAGAGATTGATTCAACTGCGCTTTTTTACAGCGAGTTTAAAACTTTTCTCGAGCAGTCTATGTATTTGCCTGAATCATTGGGAACCTTTTCGGATTCTCATGAATTAAAAGGATGTGACATCATTTTCTCTGTGGGTGGAGACGGTACATTTTTGGAGTGTGTTACTTTGGCTTCGATACTGGGTGTTCCTATTATGGGCATCAATACGGGAACGCTTGGGTTTCTGTCGAATGTAGGAACAGACTCAATCGATCAGGCGATGGACTCTATTGTCAACGGGACCACGTGGATTGACGAGCGTGCGCTTTTTAAAGTTGAGGCGGAAGGTATGGATTTGGGAGATTTCCCATACGCAATCAATGAAGTTGCGATACATAAGCATGATACCGCGAGCATGGTCGTTGTGGAGGTCTATAGAAACGAAAAATTAGTGAACACCTATTGGGCAGACGGATTGCTTGTCTCCACGGCTACAGGTTCTACAGCATATAGCCTAAGTGCTGGAGGACCTATAATATCACCAAGTTCCGATGTCGCTGTGATTACACCTTTGGCCCCTCATAACCTTACAAATCGCCCCCTTGTGGTTCCTCTTCAAGGAGAAATCACTTTGTCTCCTGATGGAAGAGACGCGAGTTACCTTCTTTCTCTCGACAGCAGATCCTATCACATTTCACCCAAATGTAAAGTGAGTGTCAAGCCCGCGCCATTTAAAGTGAAGTTTGTCAATCTTGAACATCAAAACTTCTTTCATACCCTCCGTTCAAAGATGCATTGGGGAATTGATCCACGTGAGCATTGAAACAAAGCACAATCTCGACTACTTTCGTGCGTTAGTACACACACTATGACCACCAAAACCACCAAACTTCGAACGACGTATCTAAAAATGGTGATGTGCCTATTCATGGCGACATCTGCATTTGTTTCGTTTGCCCAAACTTTTCAAAGTGGCACAAAAGAAATTGGATATCAGATAGGTACCAGTTATTACTTGGGTGATTTAAATCCATCCAATCCTTTGGCAGGAAGACATCATGTCGTTCAAGGTGGATACTTTAGGCACAATATTAATTCTAGAATAGGAATCAGACTACAACTTCTTCAAGGCACGATTGAAGCATGGGATGAAGACAGTAACAATGCTTGGGCTCAGAATCGAAATCTGCATTTTAGAAATAAAATGGCCGAGTTTTCAGTCTCAGGCGAGATCAATTACATCGATCATGTTATGGGAAATACCGACAATAGATTGACGGGGTATCTCACCGCAGGTATCGCATATTTCACCCACGATCCCGAAGCAAAGGA
>MDSV01153286.1_pt1 | contig 15827 bp, 13 predicted proteins | sample 810851 | NCBI WGS metagenome assembly MDSV01 (sample SAMN05326640, study PRJNA326480) | marine metagenome | isolation source: seawater | place: Atlantic Ocean: North East | collected 2012
ATAAATACCTAAAGAAAAGAATCAAAAAAACTGATAATTCACCAGCTATTAATTTGACTAAACTTGCAATTGTTATCGTAAAAATTACTTCTGAAATAGATAGAGTTATTGCTATTATATATTTTGAGTTATATGGATTTAAATTCATTTTCTATTATTTTTTTAATTATAAGTTAAGAGTGTTAGCAAAACTAACTTAACATTAAAATTTATTTAAATTATATAAATTACTGTTTTGATATAATAATTATCGAAAAAGCTAAATCAAGTTTTTACCTTCTATTGTAATTCTATGCATTAATCTTCTCTCGCCATGATAATCATTTACAGCTAAATGCCATGTTGATCGATTGTCCCAAAAAGCTATAGATCCAATTTTCCATTTAAACCTGCAAGTGAATTCAGGTTTAGTGGCATGATAGTATAAATAATCTAATAAAGGCTTAGATTCTTCAACCGTCCAACCTTCAAAACCTAGAGTAAATGTAGGATTTACATATAACAATTTTTGACCTGTCTCTGGATGGGTAACAATAACAGGATGAATGGCGTCCTGTTTTGCAGAATCAGAGTTTTTAATTCTACCTACAGTATCATCATTTTTTTCAGCTCTTATAGAACCAAAAACATGTCTACTAGAATGTCTAGCATTCATTCTGCTCAATTTTTTTTTTAAACTATCTGACAAACCTTGGTAAGCAGAATGCATACATGCAAATAATGTATCACCACCTTTATTTGGAACTTCATGGGCAAATAAAATAGAGCCCATAGCAGGTTTTAAATCATATGAATGATCTGTATGCCATATTGCTCCAATATTCTTTTTTTGATCTGGTTCTTTTAAAACCATTGCTATTTCTGGATGATCATTAACATTTGTGAAGAAACGGTTAATATTAATTTTACCCCATTTTTTTGCAAAAGCAATTTCATTTTCTGGAGACAACTTTTGATCTCTAAAGAAAATAACACCATATTCACCAAAGGCTGATCTTAATTCTGTAAAAGTTTCTTCAGAAATATTATTATTTAAATTAACGCCATGAATTTCCGCTCCTACAGATCCAGATAATGGCCTTACATCTATAAAAGAATAAATAATATGATACCTCCTATGATTAAGTATCTAATCACAAAATAATAACTTATTAAACTAAAATATTAGTTACATTAAAAAGAAAAATAAGAAGTAGTTATTTAATTATAAATTCTAATATTATTAAAATTTTTAAACTTATTTATTTAAATAAACATTAAAGTATCAAAATAAAATTTTTAAATTTGAACAGATCCTTTTTGTTATATTTTTTAAATAAATAAAAATATTAGCTTTTTGTTTCATTTATAGATTTATTGAGTAATGTTAAAATCTTTTCTACTTTTTTTTCTGAAACTTTAAATCCAAAGATTTTATCAAAATTTAAAACACAATTCACCATCAAATCAGGACTCTTAAAAAAGATAATCGCAAACAAAGCAAGAATTTTTAATTGTCTAATTGAAAAATTCTTATAATTTGTAGGATCTTTTATATAAATAATATCTGCTTCTAGAAGTTGGTTAAAAGGTTTTCTTATATTGTCATCTTTAGTAAGTGGAAAAATAGACCATTTCTTAAGTTGCAAAAAAGAATGTGGAATAAATCCTTTTTTTCTCATCCAAATATCTATATCACCAAAAGATGGTTGGTTTTCATAAAGAGTAACAAATGGAACCTCTAGTTGCATAGCTACACAATCATTTAATTTATTTTCTCCATTTTTTAAAACTTCTAATTCACTTCCTTGTATATCCATTTTTAAAAAATCTAAGTGTTTTAATTCATTAATTTCATCCAATGAATGAGTGATTATTTTTTTTTCTTCAAGTACTTTTCCAAAATTAGAGAAACCATTAAAATATTTTAAATATCTTTTTGATGGCTTTAATAAAGAAGTCATGCCGCTCTGTTCATTACAAATGTATGCAATATTTTCTCTGCCGTTTAAAATATATTTATTAATAATTGTTGTATTCTTATTATATTTTCTTTTTATTTCTATCTGTTGTCTACTATCACCGTCAAATGCATAAAGATGTGCAAATCCTTCTTTAACCAAATCTTTATAAACAGGATCTTCAGCAATAGCTGCTGCTCCAATATCAGCAACATTAATTATAAAGTCTATTTCAAGAAGATCTAAAAAGTTTTTTAATGAACAATTCATATAGCTTATAATATAAAAGTTTTTTAATTTTGATACACAAAAATAAACCTTCGGTTACCATACATTATAATCACTGAGTAAAATTGAATCAATTAGATGAATTAGATTCAATATTAACGAAGAGAAAAATAATTTAATTTGATTTGATCTTTTGAATCTTATCCCAAGCAGAATTAATTGATCTCATTTTCTTTTTACTTTCATTTATCATTTCTTCTGGGACCCCCTTGCTAAGCAATAAGTCAGGATGATGTTCTTTAGATAATTTTATATATCTCTTTCTAATAGTTTTTAAATTTTCCTCTGGAGAACTCTCGAGAACAATATAAGGATTCATTTTGTCAGATGATTTTCTACTTTCTTTAATACTATCAAATTGTTCAAAACTAAGACCAAAAATTTTAGCTATACTTTCAATCATTTTGTACTCGGATTCGCTAACTTTGCCATCAGACTCAGCTATATAAAATAAAATGTTTATTACTTCCTCAAGAACATTTTTATTATCTTTAAAAAGAGTAGAGATTTGTTCTGCATAAGGTTCATAACCCAATTTATCTTCTTTAGCTTTATTAAAAATTTTAGCAACATTTTCAATCTCACTATCAGGAATTCTTAATTTTTCTTTAACTGCTATTAATTCTTCTTTACTTACAACTCCATCTGCTTTACTTAATTTCGCCGATAAAATTAATAGAGAGATTGCAAAAATTTGTTGATTTTGCGCTTGATTATTTACGTTTTTAAATTTGTTATTACTTGATGATAACTTTCCACCAATAAAAGAACCTAATAATGCTCCAAAAGGACCTCCAAATGAAAATCCTATAATTCCACCTAATAAGCTTCCCCAAACCGACATATAATTTCTACTCTACAATTTAATAATCTGATGTTAATTAAAAACTACACAATCTTTATTTTAAATAGTGAACTCTATATTTACTATTTGAAAATAAAATTACTGTCTTTCAATCATTTTTTTAATTTTATCCTGAATAGTATTAATAGTTTTAAAGTTATTAAAATATTACTAATAATCTTCTCCAAAAAATCAATAACCCTATTTATAACAGTGTAAATTAGAGATTCAATTTTAATTTAAAATATATCCGACATTTTTTCCAATTTTTAAAGATAAACATTATCCAAATGGGTTGGATTTTATCCAACTAATAGTATCACTTAAGATAGAAGGAAAATCTCTTATTTTTACTCCAAGTGAATCTCTTCGTGTAAAATTAAAACCAGTTGGCTTGATAGCCACTTCATTTAGTGCTTCTGGCATTTGCATTTGAGGAATAATTTTTTTACATTCTACATAAATTTCTTGCCAGTGAAGACTTTTATAAACACCAAAATATCTACCAGAAGCATTTGAATTTTCGTAACAGGCTAAAAACATATTAGCTAAATCTCTTAAATGTATCATAGAAGCGGAGTCATTTGGTATCTTTGAGTGTCTTGGAGCACCTCCTTCTATAACTCTTTTTAACCAAATAAATGGATTATGATTCATATGAATTGGAATGATTGCGTCACCATAAAGCCCAGTTGGTAAAATTACCGACAATCTTATATTATTTTCTTTACAATACCTCATTGCAGCTTTTTCCATTACGGTTTTAGTTGCAGAGGTGTATTTTTTTAATTTGCATTGTTCTTTCTCATCAGACCAATGATCAATTTCATTCTTAATCGATACTGTTGGAACTGGGTTTGTACTAGATGTAGAAGAACATATAATTACATTTTTTATAGAATGTAATTTTACACTTTTTAATATATTCAGGCATCCATTTACAGTAGGATTAATAATCTCACTATAACCTCTCACATCATCCATTTCATTTGCAGGCGTTCCATCAATGCCTTTATAAGTTGGGATTAAACAAGTTATAAAAACTGCAGAGACATTTTCTAATGGTAAATTAAAATCATCTATATTTGCCATACTCGCGTTAAAAAGTTTTAATTTATTTGAATTTACTAACTTATTTAAATATTTTACTTTAATAATATCATCTATGTTTCTCATAGTTCCATTTACTTCATAACCTCTTTCAAGCGCGCACCTAACAATGCTAGAACCTACTAGACCACTTGCTCCTATAACTGCTATTTTTTTTGAAGTGTTATGTATACTCATTAATAATAAAATTAATCATATTTGGAAAAAGATAAAGATATTTTTTAAAACAAGTCATTTATGAAAAATAACTAAAATATTCATAAAATTAATATAAATTCAATTTAAATTTTAATTATTATCTAAAATAAAGATAATTGCTTACTAGTTTTTTTAATTTTACTTTTTAACCTTTTTTTCCTACTTCCATGTTTTTCAAAAACATTTTTAACATCTAAATTATAATTGGTTTTTTTTCTTATACTAGATATTTTTGATCTAGCAAAATTAATAGCTTTCTTATGGTCTACAATAGGTTTTGGATAATCTTTACCTAATATACAATTACTATTAATTTGAGTTTCTAAATTCATTTTCCATGGTTCATGTATGAATGATGTAGGAACTTTTTTTAGCTCTGGCAAATGCTTTTTAATAAAAGTGCCGTATTTATCATGTTCAATTGATTGTTTAATTGGATTATAAATCCTAATAGTATTTATGCCAGTAACACCAGATTGCATTTGTAATTGACTGTAATGAATACCAGGTTCATAATCTGTAAATAATTTTGCTAATACATAACCTGATTTTCTCCAGTCTATCCATAAATCATAACTTGCAAAACTTGTTAACATCGCTCTCATTCTAAATGTAATCCAACCGCTATGAATTAAACTTCGCATACAAGCATCTATAAATGGAAATCCAGTGTTACCAGATTTCCAAGCTTCAAAATATAACTCATTAAATTGATTTTCTCGAATGCCTTCATATGCATTATGCATACATTTATATTCAATCGATGGTTGATCTTCTAATTTTTGTATAAAATGACATCTCCATGATAACCTAGAACGAAAAGCCGCTAATCCTTTTTTATTATATAAAACATCTTTTTTATCTGAATTTCTTTTAAATTCATCTATGAAATATAAAACTTCTTTTACAGAAACTGTCCCATTTGTTAAATGAGGTGAAAGTCTTGAACAAAATTCGTCCGAATTGTTAGGTCCAGAAATAAATTTCAAATAATTATTTAAATTCTTATTTAAAAATTTCTGTATTAATTTTATTGCTCTTTTCCTTCCACCTTTTTGAAATGAATAAACATTCTCTTTTAAAAAAATTTTATCTTCTTTTGAAGGTAATTTAGATTTTATATTATGATTTATATCTATTAATTGATTTGGTTTTTCAAAATTATCAACTGACATTCTTTTGTTTCTTAAAGTTGACCAGTTATTTCTACTATCTAAATTTCTAACAACTCCATTTGAAGGAAATTCGTAAAATTGAATATTATTTTCTTTACACCAATTCATAACTTTTAAATTTCTATTTAAACACCAATTATTTGAAGTTTCTTCATGTGCATATATTGAAATTATATTAAATTTAGATTTAATGACTTTCAAAAATTTAAAAATGTCACTTTTTATAATTAATAATTCACTTCCAATACATGAAATATCTTTTTGTAAATCTTTGAGACAATCATGAATGAAATACCAATGTCTTTTTGATGAAAATGGTTGGCTCCAGTATTCAGGCTCAAATATATAAATTGGAATTGTTGGTAAATCATTTTTAGAGGCTTCAAACAAAGGCTTGTGATCAAAAATTCTTAAATCTCTTTTAAACCAAACCATTTGGATATTTTTTTTCATAACTTTTTATAGAAGATATATATCAAATAAGATTTGAGAAATAATTAAGAAAAGATGATAAGGATATTTTTTAATTTAATCCTTTTAATTGTTAATTTTTTCAAGTTTATAAACTTCATGAGTTAATCCTAAATCTTCTTCCATTTTTTTAAAATTCTCAGAAGTCATAAATTCATTTACCATGTCTTGGTTAGTAACCTCTGTACAAATCATCGCCGAATTATCGTCTATTTTTCCTATAATAGTATTTTTCATCATTTTAGATTGTGCTTCTGAGTCTTGATCAAAAAGCTTTTTCCATTCGTTATAATTTACATTTTTCATTTTTACTAAAATTAAACTATTCATTTAAAATCCTTTAAATTTATTAATACCTTAGACAATATACAAATAATGAATAATTTTAAAAATACCTTATTTTCTTAAAATTAATTAATATTGATGATTAACATTAAATCATTTTTTTAAAATTCTAAATATAACTATAATCTTGAATCTAATTATAAAATAAAAAAGAATTTATAAATTCAGTTGTCTTTTAAAGTAAAATAAGAACCTAAATAATTAAACATTATTAATATTATTTTTATCAATATTCTTAGTTAATTTATTCATTATATTTAATCTTTTTTTATCTGAATAAATTAACCAATTTTTTATTTCTTTTTCCGTTCTACCACAACCTTTGCATATACCTTTATCTAGTTTACAAATTTTTATACATGGAGACAACATGCTAATACAAAAAAGAAAATACTATTATCATAGACAAAATGGTGAGCCGTGCAGGATTCGAACCTGCGACCCATTGATTAAAAGTCAATTGCTCTACCAACTGAGCTAACGGCCCCAAATTTAATGAAAACTTATTTGATAATTCATTTTTAATCAAGTGTTAAAAGTTAATTATTTTTTTTTATAGCTTTTAATACATTGTTAGGTACAAATGAAGAAATATCCCCATTTAAACTTGCAACTTCTTTTACAAACCTAGATGCAATAAATTGGTTTGTTTCTGATGCCATTAAAAAAACAGTTTCAATGTCAGAACTTAGTCGAGAATTCATTCCAGCCATTTGGAATTCATAATCAAAATCAGAAACAGCCCTTAAACCCCTAATTATAATTGAAACTTTATTTATTTTTGCAAAATCAATTAACAAGGTATCAAAAGATTTTACAATAATTTTAGATTTATTTAATTTATTTAAAAACTTATTTTCTTTAATTGCACCTTTTATTAACTTGATTCTATCTTCTACTCCAAAAAATGGCTTTTTTTGCTTATTAATAGCTATCCCTATAATCAATAAATCACATATACTCAACGATCTTCTCATTATATCGATATGACCATTTGTTATAGGATCGAAAGAACCTGGGTACAAAGCTATTCTTTTCATTTGATTTACAGAGAAATTATTCTAATTAACGATTTCTTCTTCATCATCTTCCTCACTATCATCCACGTTTTCTAAAAGTAGAGCAACTGACATTACTTTTTCATCATCGTCAACGTCAAATAGTTTAACACCCTGTGTTTTTCTTCCAGTAACTCTAATAGAATTATTTTCATTTTCATGTATTTTCATTCTTATCAACTTTCCAGCGTTGGTAACAAGCATTATCTGATCTGAAGATGAAACTATATATGAAGAAACAACTGGACCATTTCTATCCGAGCATTCAATATTTGCAACTCCTTGACCTCCTCTGTTAGTTTTTCTATAATCTTTAATTAGAGTACGTTTACCAAAACCGTTTTCTGTGACTGAGAGAACATACTTTTCTTCAACTTTAGGTATCAAAGACATTGAAACTACAAAATCATTTGGTTTAAGTTTTATCCCTCTAACACCTGAAGAATCTCTTCCTACAAAAATTCTTACATCATTTATATCAAATCTGATCGCCTTACCTAATCTAGTCGCAATAAATATATTATCGTCCTTATTACATGGTAAAACAGATACCAATTCGTCATTATCATGCAATTTCATAGCAATTTTTCCATTTTGCCTTATATTAACAAAATCATTTAGTTGATTCCTTCTAACGTTTCCATTTTTAGTAGCAAAAATTATTTGTAAATCATTCCATGATTCTTTATCAGAAGGCATTGGCATAACAGTTTGTATTTTTTCATTCTGAGATAAAGGTAAAATATTGACCATAGCCTTTCCTAAAGACTGTGGAGCAGACTCCGGCAACTTGTAACATTTTAGTTGGTATACCATGCCGGATGAAGTAAAAAATAAAATTGGTGTATGAGTATCCGTAACAAAAAGAGAAGTTACCATATCTTCATCTCTAATTTTCATACCAGCCCTGCCTTTTCCTCCTCTCCTTTGAGCACGATATGTTGATAGAGCTACTCTTTTTATGTAACCTCTATGACTTACAGTAACAACCATATCCTCCTTTTGGATTAAATCTTCATCCTCTTGATCAACTAAACTGTCAGAAATTATTGTTTTTCTATCAGAAAATAGTTTTTCTATAACTAAATCAAACTGAGTTAATAAAATATTTTTAAGTTTTAAATCATCAGATAAAATCAAAAGGTATTCTTCAATGTTCTCAGCTAAGCTCTCTATCTCTACTTTAATTTTATCAACTTCTAAACCTGTTAATCTTTGTAGCCTTAATTCTAAAATTGCTTTGGCTTGCAAATCTGACAATTTGTATTTTTTATCAATAACTTTATAAACGGGATCACTAATAATTTTTATAAGATCCTCAACATCATCTGCAGGCCAGGAAAACTCACATAATTTTAATTTAGCAACTTCCGGATCTTTTGAAGACCTTATTATATTAATAATTTTATCAATACTTGACAGAGCGACTAGTAAACCAGCTAATATATGAGCCCTATTTCTTGCTTTATTCAAAAGAAATTTTGTTCTTTTTAAAACAACTTCTTTTCGAAATTTAATAAACGAAATTAATATATCCTTTATACCCATCTGTTTAGGCTGTCCATTGTCTAAAGCAAGCATATTAATAGGGAAACTAGTTTGCAATCTAGTGTGCTTCCAAAGTTGGTTTAACACTATATCTCCCTGTGAATCCTTTTTAATTTCAATTACTATTCTCATCCCATTTCTATCTGATTCATCTCTAATATCAGATATACCTTCTATAATTTTGTCTTTAACTAATTCACCAATTTTTTCTAAAACATGGGATTTATTAACTTGATAAGGAATCTCGGTAATAATTATACTCTCTCTTTCCTTACTAGACATTATAATTTCAGCCTTAGAGCGCATAATCACGCTACCTTTTCCATTATGATAAGCTTCTCTAATGCCTGATTTACCCATTATAAGACCTGCTGTAGGAAAATCTGGTCCTGGGACAATTTCAATAAGTTCATCTACCGAAAGATCTTGATTCTCTATAAGAGCTTTACAAGCATTAACTACCTCTACTGGATTGTGAGGAGGAATATTCGTAGCCATTCCAACAGCAATTCCACCTGCTCCATTGACTAAAATATTAGGGAATTCAGCAGGTAAAACTGAAGGCTCAAATTGAGAATCATCATAATTAGGATTAAAAACTACTGTCTCTTTATCTATATCTTTTAATAAGAGCTCGGAAGCCTTACTTAGCCTTGACTCTGTATATCTCATAGCAGCGGGAGGATCTCCATCAACTGAACCAAAGTTTCCCTGACCATCAACTAGTTTTACTCTCATGGAAAAATCTTGAGCCATTCTGACCATTGAATCATAAATTGCAGAATCTCCATGAGGATGGTAATTACCCATGACATCACCAACTACTCTGGCCGATTTTCTGTATGGCTTTGACCAATCATAACCACCTTCAAGCATCGCGTATAAGATTCTTCTGTGAACTGGTTTCAACCCGTCTCTAACATCTGGAATAGCCCTTGATACAATTACACTCATAGCGTAATCCAAATAAGACTTTTTCATCTCATCACTGATTGAAATGACAGTTGTATTGGGCTCTATAGGTTTATTATCAGGAAGGCCTTCAGGAGTATTGTCGTTATTATCCAATTTAATCTCATTAATTAAAAATTACTATATATTGTAGTATACTTAACTTAAAAATACTATATATTTTAAAATTTAATTAAAAAGGTATTTCATCATCAATCATTTCAGGTATTTTATCTTTATCAGCTAAAATATTATCTGGATTTTTGTTTTCTTGATTTAATTCGTTAGTCACGGGTTGATCTTGTTTTTTTGGCTCTTCATTCCTAGAACCTAATAAAGTTAATTCTCCTCTGAAACGCTGAATAACTATCTCAGTTGTGTATCTATCTTGGCCTGATTGTTGATCTGTCCATTTTCTAGTTTGTAATTGACCTTCAAGATAAACTGAACTACCTTTTTTTAAATATTGCTCTGCTATTCTACCAATGCCTTCATTATAAATTACTATCTTATGCCATTCAGTCCTTTCTTTTTGCTCTCCCGTCATCTTATCTTTCCACCTATCTGATGTAGCAAGGCTAAATAAAACAACTTTATCTCCATTTTGCATAGCTTTTACATCAGGATCGTTTCCTAATCTACCTACTAAAATAACTTTATTAATGCTACCACTCATCTTGAAGCTCCGTAAAAAAATATTAAATAATATTTAAATAGATTAATAAAAAATTTACAACATTTATTTCATAAACATATATAATGAAAAATACAAAAGATTTACTCCCTAATAAATACCTGCAAGTCAGAGGGGCTAGAGAACATAATTTAAAAAATATTGATGTTGATTTACCAAAGAATAAACTAATAGTTATAACTGGTTTATCTGGTTCAGGAAAAAGTTCACTTGCATTTGATACCATCTATGCAGAAGGTCAAAGAAGATATGTAGAATCTTTGTCAGCCTACGCAAGGCAATTTCTTCAAATGATGCATAAACCTGATGTTGACTTAATTGAAGGATTATCACCAGCAATTTCTATCGAGCAAAGAACCACAAGTAAAAACCCTAGATCAACAGTAGGCACTGTTACTGAAATATATGACTATATGAGGCTACTTTGGGCAAGGATTGGCATACCATATTCTCCTACAACAGGTAACCCAATAGAAAGTCAGAGTATTTCTCAAATGGTTGATAAAATTTCAGAGTTTGATGAAAACTCAAAACTTTTCATTTTGGCGCCAATTGTAAGAGGAAGAAAGGGAGAGTATAGAAAAGAGTTTATAGATTTAAGGAAAAAAGGATTTCAAAGATTTAGAATAAATAATGAGTTTTATGAAATTGAAGATATTCCAGATTTAGATAGATATAAAAAACATGATATCGATGTAGTAGTAGATAGGGTGATTATAAAAAAGAAAGAAGACGAATTACTTGAATTAAAGCAAAGATTAGCTGATTCTATTGAGATAGCTCTAAATTTATCAAATGGATTGCTTTATGTTATAGATGAAAAACAAAAAAAATCTGTTTTTTCATCAAATTTTTCTTGTCCAGAAACTGGTTTTACCATTGATGAGATTGAACCAAGGCTATTCTCGTTCAACAATCCTGCTGGAGCGTGTAAAGAGTGTGATGGGCTAGGTTTTTCTAGAGTTTTTTCAGAAGAATTAATACTACCTAATAGAAACTTAACTTTTAGAGAAGGAGTAATTGCTCCATGGGCAAATAACTCAAGTAAATTATACACTCAAACACTTGAATCTCTTGGAAGACACTACAATTTCGATTTAGATACGCCCTTTGAAAAACTTAATGAAAAAGTAAAGAAATCTCTCTTATATGGTTCTGATGGAGAAAAGATTGAAATAATCTATAATGATGGCACAAGGGTATTTAAATCAAATAAAACCTTTGAAGGAATTATACCAAGTCTTAGAAGAAGATTAAAAGAAAATGATAGTAATTGGGTAAAAGAAGAGTTAAACAAATTTTTATCTGACCAAGCTTGTCCAACTTGTAATGGAAAAAGATTAAAAATTGAAGCTTTAGCAATAAAAATTGATAAAAAAGATATTTCTGAGATAACAAATTTATCGATTTATGAAGCCAAGGATTGGTTTTTAGAATTAAAACCTAAGCTAAACGAACAACATAAAAAAATATCAAACCAAATTCTAAAGGAAATTAATGATAGATTAGGCTTTTTGACTAGTGTTGGTTTAGGATATTTAAACTTGTCAAGAAAAAGTGGAACTTTGTCTGGAGGAGAAAGTCAAAGAATAAGGTTAGCCAGCCAAATTGGTTCAGGTTTAACTGGGGTTCTATATGTGCTTGATGAACCAAGTATAGGATTACATCAAAGAGATAATGAAAAACTTTTAGATACTCTAAAAAAACTTAGAGATTTAGGTAACACAGTAATCGTTGTAGAACACGACCTAGAAGCAATGATCTCCGCTGACTATATAGTAGATATTGGTCCTGGAGCTGGTATTGATGGAGGTAACATCATAGCTGAAGGAACTCCTGATCAAATAAAAAAAAACAAAAACAGTATTACAGGAAACTATATATCTGGAATAAAAGAAATCCCTATGCCAGCTAATAGAAGGAAAATAGATAAAAGTAAATCTTTAAGTGTCATTGGAGCGTCTGGAAATAACCTTCAATCTATTGATGTAACATTTCCTTTAGGAATTTTAACTTGTGTTACAGGGGTTTCAGGTGGAGGTAAATCAACATTAGTTATTGAAACTCTTCAAAAAGCCTTATCTAAAATGCTAAATGGTGCTAGCAGTGTCCCAGCAAAATATGAACAAATTAAGGGTCTTTACCTTATAGATAAAATCATAGATATTGATCAATCTCCTATTGGTAGAACTCCTAGATCTAATCCAGCAACCTATACTGGAACTTTTTCTCATATTAGAGATTGGTTTTCTGGATTACCTGAGTCAAAAGCTAGGGGCTATCAACCTGGTAGATTTTCTTTTAATGTTAAAGGTGGTAGATGTGAAACATGTCAAGGTGATGGAGTTATAAAAATTGAAATGCATTTTTTGCCAGATGTATATGTTCAATGTGACCAGTGTAAAGGTAAAAGATATAATAGAGAAACTCTAGAAGTTAAATGGCAAGATCATTCTATATCAGATGTTTTGGATTTGACAGTATCTGAAGGTTTAAAATTATTTCAGGCAGTCCCGTTAATAAGGGAAAAGTTGGAAACATTACATCAAGTAGGATTGGGCTATATAAAAATTGGTCAAAGAGCAACAACATTATCTGGGGGAGAAGCACAAAGAATTAAGCTTTCAAAAGAATTAGCAAAAAGAGGTACAGGTAGAACAATTTACATTTTAGATGAACCAACTACAGGATTACATTTTGATGACATAAAAAAATTATTAGAAGTAATTCAGAAAATTGTTGATAACGGTAATACAGTTATAATTATTGAACATAATTTGGATGTTATAAAAACGGCAGACCATATAATTGATTTGGGACCAGAAGGAGGAGATAAAGGAGGAGAAGTTGTAGGCATTGGGACTCCAGAGCAAGTTGCAAAAATTAGTAAGAGTTATACAGGACAATTCTTAAAAACAATTCTATAAATAATAAATGTCAAATAATTACATTCATATAATTGGAGGTGGTCTTGCAGGTTGTGAGGCAGCATACCAAATATCAAAATTCGGAATAAAAACTTATTTATATGAAATGAGACCAATAGTAAAAACAGAAGTTCATAAAACTAAATTTTTAGCAGAACTTGTTTGCTCTAATTCTTTTAGATCAGACGATTTAAATTATAATGCTGTTGGAGTTTTACATGAAGAGCTTAGAATTTCAGGATCACTTATAATGAAGGCTGCAGATAAAAACAAAATACCTGCTGGAAGTGCTTTAGCTGTTGATAGAGAAAACTTTTCTACCTTTGTTGATAATGAAATTAAAAATAATCCAAATATTGAATTAATTAACAAAGAAGTAACTTCTATTTCTAACTTAAGAAACCAACAAATTATCATTGCTACTGGTCCATTAACCTCGTTAAAGTTTTCTAATGTAATAAATGATCTTATAAAAGAAGATCCGTTAGATTTTTTTGATGCTATTGCCCCAATTGTTTACAAAGAAAGCATCGACATGAAAATTGCATGGAAACAATCAAGATATGATAAAGGTGATGGTGATGACTACATAAACTGCCCTTTAAGTAAGGATGAATATTATCATTTGATAAAGTTAATTAGTGAAGCTCCCAAAATTGAATTTAAGAAATTCGAAAACACACCCTATTTTGAAGGTTGCATGCCTGTTGAAGAAATGATTAGAAGAGGGCCAGAAACTCTCAGGTTTGGACCTTTAAAACCTATTGGGTTAACTAACCCTCATAGTAATTTAAAACCCTATGCTGTAGTTCAACTTCGTCAGGACAACTTAATAGGTTCTTTATATAATATTGTTGGTTTTCAAACAAAAATGAAACATTTTGCCCAAAAAAGTGTTTTAAAAAATATTCCTGCTTTAAAAAATGCTAAATTTGCAAGGTTAGGTGGTCTGCATAGAAATACATTCATAAATTCGCCAATTTTGTTAGATAATAAAATGAGATTAAAAAAATACAAAAATATATACTTCGCAGGACAAATTACAGGTGTTGAGGGTTACGTAGAGTCGAGTGCTATAGGTAATTTAGTAGGAAGAATTGCTGCATATGACTATTTAAACAAAAACTTCAAAAATCCGCCAGAAGAAACTGCTCATGGTTCTTTGCTAAAACACATAACAATAAATGCAAATCCTAAAACATTTCAACCAATGAATATAAATTTTGGATTAATGAACACAATAAATCATTTAGACTATAACAATTTAAGAGGCAGAGAAAGAAAAAGATTTTTAGCTGAAAAAGCTTTGAAAAACTTTAAGAATTGGATTGAAGATATTTAATGAATTTTTTAAATTAAAATCGCTATAATCTTTCTTCCTTCCATAGTAAGTATATTTATTGTTCTGCAAGCAGCGTCATGTTTCATTATTTCAAAAGGTAGTTTTTCTGCCATACTTTTTTTTTTTAAATCTAACATATTACTAATTTTCCCTTTTGTTAAACCAAGTAAAATAATTTCTGGTTCTCCATTAATAAATACTTTAGATTCAATAAATATCTCCTTTAATTTTTCTACGGAGATATTCAAATAGTTTTTATCTTTCCATTGGAAAATATCATTTCCTATAATACAAATAGGTAATAGAAACTTTGTGTTTTGAATTTTTACAAATGTATCACTATATGAAGATATAGTTAAATAATCATCGGCCACCTCACCTATTTTATAGGTTAAAGATATTAAATTTTGATTTTTTTTATCTTTCATATTCAGGAACGTGCTTAGAATCCTCTTTTTTTTCACCTTTATAAATATTAAAAAAAGTTAGGAAAGAAACGGCAATAAATATAGATGAATAAGTACCAATTAATACTCCCCAAATCATGGCAAGAGCAAAGTCTGCTAACACAGCCCCACCAAAGAAATAAATAATAACTAATGCAATTAAAGTCGTTATAGAAGTCATCAATGTTCGTGATAAAGTTTCATTTATAGATTTGTTATAAATAAAATAATGATTCTTAGACTTATATTTTCTTAAATTTTCTCTAACTCTGTCAAAAACAACAACTGTGTCATTAATAGAATATCCTGCTGTAGTAAGAATTGCAGCAACAATAGATAAATTAAACTCTAATTCAAATATTGAAAACAAACCTATTGTTGAAACAACATCATGAATTAAGGCTACAATTGAAGCTAATGCAAACTGCCATTCAAATCTAAACCATATGTATAACATAATTAAGAAAAGAGATAATATTATAGCTGTTAA
>MDSV01003727.1_pt1 | contig 15826 bp, 29 predicted proteins | sample 810851 | NCBI WGS metagenome assembly MDSV01 (sample SAMN05326640, study PRJNA326480) | marine metagenome | isolation source: seawater | place: Atlantic Ocean: North East | collected 2012
ACAGAACTCGACAGAACTCGATAGATGATATCCCTGAAGAAACACAAAACTACTATCAAGATCGCATTGATAAACACTTTCGTGAAAGTGTAACTCTCTATGAATCACTACTACACAGTGGTGTTGCTAAAGAATGTGCTCGTTCGGTGTTACCATTGAATACTGTGACACGCCTGTATATGTCAGGCACGATTAGAAGCTGGCTGCATTACGTTGACCTTCGTGGTGACAATGGAACGCAGAAAGAGCATATGTCAATTGCTCGTAGCGTTGGTGAAATTCTTGCCACTGAAGTTCCAACTATTGCTCGCGCAATGTGGGGTTGAGTGATTATGATTAAGACTGATAAATCGACTAGTCATAATGAACTTTATCGCTGCAACTGTTGAACTTAAATCCTTTATTGCAGATCCGATCAATGCTTATGGGCTCGACTATCGCGGTGCTGATGCTGTTGTGCCCGGTGGTAGCGGTAACTCAGAGGTTCGCTTCCGAGTCCTCTGTTACGACCGTGCCGGAGCCAAGCTCTCTGCCTTCCAAGACTGGAAGCCTGGCACCCGCGCTCTAGTTACTGGGAACATTGTCTTCTCTGACGACACAAGCAAGCCGCTGGATCTGATCATTACTACCCTTGAGACCTCAGTGCCTCAGGAAATGTATTGCAACCAAGTGGTTCTTGGTAATGCATTCTTTGGATCTGACGAGATCCGTGAACGTAAGAACCAACAAGTAGCTGTCAAGATTGGCAGCACACTCGACAACTCTGATGTCACTACCTGGCTATATCTAGAAACACATGAATCAAGAAAGAAAAAACTCACTGAACGAATCCGTAAAGGACGCGCTATTTGTGTTCAAGGTTACATCCGTGAATATCGCAAAGACGACGCTGACAGCCCTTACCGCGCCATCGTTGCATCTGATTTCAGCACTCGAAAAGAGACGCCTCGAACTAGTAAGAACCCACAAAGCAACGGTTCAGCAGCGGGCTACACGGAAGTTGATCCGACGCCGGACTATTGAACGTGCCTTCCATATAGCAGCTGGAACTCCAGGCTGGGACGCTCCTATCTATACCAACCTTGCCGGGTAACCCCGGCTTTTTTAATAAGTGCCTATAGGAGGCTAAAAATCCGTTAGAAAAATTTGGGGCCTATATTACCTCGCATTTTTAATATCAACTTATTAGATTTGTAAGGTCTACAAAATATAGATAATGACCCTAAATGTTTTGCCTCCTGAACTTCTGGAGCAACCCAAAGATAAAATTGAAACTAAAGAACCACAACCTTACTGGAAACCTAGCAGCTTAAAAGATGGAGATTCAGAAGAGTTCCGTCTTCTCGGCTGTTATGAAACAGGTCATGCCATTATGGGATGGCAATATGCATCCGAAGTTCGTGATGCTAAGACTGGTGATCTGCGTTTTAACGGCTACGTCGTTACTCGCACTCATCCTGGGCAACCCGAAGACCTTGCCCGAGAAACAGACTGGGCCAAACCCGATCGACCTAAGATCGATGGCACCTATGTCAAACCCCGACGCTTCCTTGCTTGGGTAGCTACTTCAGCTACTCGCGGTCGATTGGAAGTCCTATTCATCGAACAGAAATCTATCCGTGATCAACTTACAGAAATCCTTCAAGAAATTGAAGACTACACTTGGACTGAAGAAGGCCTTGCTAACTTCTCAATTAAAATCTCCCGTAAGGGAACTGGCTTGGAGACTACATACAGCCTTCTACCGAAGGTGCGAAAAGTCCCAGCGAAAATCTCTGATCAATGGGACACTCAAAAGGAGACGATCTGGCTTCCTAATTTCTTTGAAGGAAAGGACCCTTTCGATGGCAAGCAAGTTGACGAAAAGGGTATACCTGCTGGTGGAGTAGATAAGCGTGGTGCAACTGTGCTTACTACGAAATCTGCAAAAGAGAAAGAACAAGATACTGCTGAATTCTAATGATCAAAATTGAAGTAACTACCGACAAAGATCTCGGTATCAAAAAAGCTGTAGCAACCCTGCAGCTCCCCAACATCACGGTCGAGCGATTCGCTGCTGACCCTGACGACCTGAAGTATGCACTCTCTCGTGCTTACTCCGAAATCATTGAACAAATTATCGAATACCAATTCCCAAATGTCTGAAGCACTTAACAATCTCCCACCTGAGATGCAAGCACGTCTTGCTCAAATCATGGCTGGTCAACAGCAACAAGCACCTGCTCAACCTACACAGGCACCGGAGCCTCCGCCTGCTCCCATCGTCAAACCACCTTCACTGATGGATCACGTTATTGCTCTTCGTCAAGAAGTAGCTGCACTCCGTCAAGAAGCTGCTGCTCAATCCAATGTCATTGATGCTGTAGGGCAAGCGGTGGGGCAGCTTTACCAGATGTTTCAGCCGTCATCCGGGGCTAATGCTCAAGGCCAGACGTATAGCCAAGCGTTCCAGCAGAACGTAGAAGCAAATGAAACAGACTTCTGATCAGCCATTCCGTATCCAGACTGCCTCAGGTCACCGTAAATACCTCTGCTCCGGTATGTATTTGCCATCGGTGACTACAGTCTTGGGTTCGACTGAATCAGAGAAATCTAAAGCTGGTTTAAGGCAGTGGCAACAGAAGAACCCTGGTGCACTTCAAGCTGCTGCTACACGAGGCACTGCCATTCACAAATGCTGCGAAGATTATATCCGTGGAATCCCTGTCGATTGTCCGGATGAATATAAAAGCTTTTGGAATGGTATGTCACAATACCTCGATTGGTTTGATATCATTCATTGGTCGGAGCGTCCGCTTCGGCAAGATTGGTATGACTTGAGAAGTGATGATAAAGAAGTTGCTTTTGTTTGGTCCACTGAACATAAGTATGCTGGCTGCCCTGACCTCATTGGTGAGATCGGTGGTGTCAAAGTTATCGCTGACTTCAAGACAAGCACTGCACCTTATAGCGCATGCTCTCCTGATCGAGGTGACCGTATTGGTTACGGAGGTTGGAGAAAGTTTCAGAAGTGTGCTCAGCAGATGGCTGCATACCGATATGCACTCAACGAAAGAGTAGGTTTCAAATGTGATGTCGCGCTAATCATTGTCACTACTGAAGAGACCAACCAAGGAATCTTCATTGATGGTGACCAGATGGATCTATATGAATCCAGGTTCCTTAAGAGGGCCAAACTATTTCACGATATGAATCCGGAGGAAGATAATGAAGTTAAGGATTGCAGTAAATCGGAACTGCAAGAACAAGACCAACGCTCGGAAAGTAGCTAGCGGCTGGTCCAATATTGAAGAGAGCCTTGAGTGGCTCGAAGGGTGGGTCTGTGCTGGCTATGGCTGGTGCGCCACCCATTTCTATGAGCGGCATCGCAAGCAAGAGAATGCCCGTGGTAGCAACCTCATTGTTATTGACATTGATGGTGACACTACCCTGGGACGCTTCTGGCAAACCGATACTGCTCGCAACTGGTGTATTGCTACTTACACATCAGCTAGTCATACCGAGCAAGAGAATCGTTTCCGTGCTCTGTTCCCACTAGAGCGCAGCATCGAGACTATTGCTGAACACAAAGGGGCTTACTGGCTAGTAGTCAACCGACTGCTTGCTGACCTCGGCTTTGAATCACTCAAAGATAATTGTGGTCAAAAGCCTGAGCGTCTTTGGTATGGCAACACTAAAGCAGAATGGACACACAATCCTGGTGCAGAAGTCCCTGGCTTCTTGCTAGATGACATTGCCTATGACGAACCAACTAACTTCGTCGCTGCTGATGTCACCGACCTAGACATACGTCGCTGTCAATGGCTGCTCAGGAACTTCCTGACGCCTTCTGAAGACGGTGAGTATGAAGATCGCTATGTCCCTGTCATGGCTGCCTGTGCAGCTATGGGGGAGCCTCTCTTCGATGACTGGGTTGACTGGGTATTACGTGGTCACCATGGTGAGAAACGTGAAAACATTCAGCCATGGAAGTGGAAAGGTCTCGGTAATCATTCCGGACCTGCTAAATTGTATTCGCTTGCTAAAAGGCAAGACAGTAGCTGGACATCACAGCTACCACCTGAGCTTCGCTTTGGTGCAGCTGGGTCAGCCGTTGGATATACAGAATTTGACGCGCTTCCTAGCTTCGATGATGTAATCGATAATTGTCTAGAGGTCAATGTGCAACCTGAATATGAACCAATCCCTGATGCCTCACAAGCAAAGAAGAAAAGTGGCCGTCCTAAAAAGTCCAGCAGCGATGCTGCTAAGGAACGTGAGGATGACGTTACCAAAGTCAAAGAGATCCTTTCGTTACTACGGAAGAACGAACTGACTGGTGCAATTGAATACACTGATGCTCAAGGTAAGACCATTGAGCTACAAGGTAATGACCTTGATCTGATGACTACCAAGCTCGCTTGTGAGCACGGTGTCTTCATCCCTGAGATGCGGATCAAGTCTGCTATTCAATATGCAGCACAGAAGAATCGTTACTGTCCTATCCGTCGCTACCTCGACACCTGCTCAGCTCATGCAATTCCGCATGCTGACTGGGATCGTATCGGTGAGATCTTCCTAGGCAATTCAAACAAGCTAGCAACGCTGGCTATGCAACGGATGATGATCGGTGCTGTAGCTAGGGCATACAACCCTGGCTGCTCTATGTCCTGGCTCCCAATCCTTGTGGGTGCACAGGGTGTAGGTAAGTCAATGTTCAGTCGCAGCCTTGTTCCTGACAAGTTGTTCGCTGAAGTCAGCACTCCACTGGAGACGCTGATGAAAGAACAGTATCGACTGCACGTTGCTTGGCTGCTTGAGCTTCCTGAGATCGATCACTTCTTCCAGTCTCGCAACATCGAGAACTTCAAGAACCTGATCACTACTCGATGCGATGAGGTCCGTCGTCCTTATGCATCACTGCCTGAGCGTCTGCTCCGTAGGTTCGTGATGATTGGAACGACTAACCGGAACCAGTTCCTTGTAGACAGCACAGGTAACCGTCGCTTCGTTCCACTAGAGATTGGTGCAGGCTTCCTTATCCCTTGGCAAAAGCTTGCTGAAGAGCGTGACATGCTCTGGGCTGCAGCAATCCAGGCTTACCGCGATGGTGAATCTTATGAATTCAACAGCGGTGAGATCGCACAGATTGCTGAATACATCCAAGAGTTTGGTGATCCTGATCCTTGGAGTGAAAAGATTGGCTCCTTTGTAGCTCTCAAGGAAGAGGTAACTGCTGCTGACGTGCTTACACAAGCACTGGATCTTGATCCTCGTCAGCAAGGTAGGCGTGAAGCTCGTAGGGTTGCAGATGTTTTGCAAACTCTTGGCTGGCGTCGTCTAAATACCTCACGCAAGGATCCAATTACTGGTAAAACTAAGTCAGTTCGTCTGTGGGTTCGTCCTAAAGATGATCCACTCACTGAAGATCATATTCTCAATGACTTTTAATTATGTTCTGGCTATTTCGAAGTAATAAAACTAATGACGAGGTAGTCGTCGAAGCAAAAGGATTTGAAGAAGCTTCTAACCTTATGTTCGCTGGCGATGATGCCTACGACTACCACGAATATGAACTGATTGAAAGTTCAGAAACCGATTCACTCTAAAAATAATTAACATGAAAGCATCAGATATTCAAATTGGTCTCCGAGTTCGCGTGTCTACTAATGATAAAACTGCATTGGTAGTTGGACGGCCTGAGTATTACACGCCTCGCGCAAAGCTTGTTCGTATTAAATACGAAAACAGCACGCGATATGAATACACGATCAACCATCTCATCGATGCACTGCCTGCTGAAGATCAGTATCCAGCACTCGGTGGCACCTATGTAAAACCTGAAGGAAATTTCTAATGGCTGAATCACAACCAAAGAAACGGCGTGGTGGTCACACCTACGGCAGACGTAACGTTCAAATCTCTAACACTGCAGAAGAAGGTGAACTCTGCATCTACTCCGGTCATTCACTAGGTAGGTTCAGCTCACACTCAATGCGCTATGACAGTCACCAAGCTTGTGTGCGCTGCGTAGCTGCTGCTAGAGAAGGTCGTATCTCCTTTGACATTGAACGCCTCCTCAAGAAGCACAGGCAACGTGCTCTGAAGTTCTGGTCACAGATTGAGATCGGTCAGCCTGATGAATGCTGGGACTGGAAAGGCTGCGTCAACCCTCGCACTGGGCAACCACAGTTTGCTTGGCGGCGTGCTGGCATTAGCACCTCAACTCAACACCACCCACAGCGTGTAGCTATGTGGCTTACCTGGGGAGACCTAGGTTTTACTGGTGTAAAAACTACATGTGGCAATAAGTATTGCTGTAACCCATTCCATTTAATCCCTCAGAACGTAGGCGTCTTTGTAGATCAAGATAGTTACACTGATTCATTTGAACTAGCTTGCCAACTCCATACACTTAAACAACAGGTCGGAGAATTTGTGCTTGAAGAAGCACTCAAAGAGCAAGCAAAGCAGGATGAATCTGCACAGATTGATGCCCGTGCTGCCCTTCTCTTGAGTCCTGACACTGGATTTGACGAAAGGTTTCAAGCTGTTATGTCTGACATCTTGAACCAGCAACACATCTCACAAATGGAAGTAGACCAACCTGGTTTATTCAGAGCACCTACAGATCATGGGGAAGATGAAGAAAACCCCACAGATACTAATGAAAACACTTAAATTAATTAGAGAGTCATTCTATTATGTCACGCAGAACTGATTTGCTACAGCAACTTATTCAATCGGATAAGTTTGGTGAAGAGAAAGATAACGAGCAGAAGTTCCTACTAGCTACTGCTGAGTTGATCCTTACTGATTTGATTAACATTGCAACCAATGGGATTGAATCCAAAGGTGCAGGTGCATTGGTTATTAACTTGATCAATGACTCCACTACTTTCATGTCTGGATCTGATATCGAAGCTGACTTGGTAGCCTCAGAGTCTGAAGAAGACACTGAAATTACTGAGTTCCTCCGCAAGTTGCTTGAAGAAGTTGACGAGAATGACTGGTCTAAGAACGTTTTAATTACATTGATCAGTGATGCTGGAACAAGAACATTTAGTATCGAAGCAGGTGGGGGCCAAGAAAGCCTCCGAACGCTCGGCGCAGAATTTAGCGGATAAACTTAAAGCCTCTGGCCTCAAGCTTCCTCTATACCCAACGCCTCAAATCATTGAGCGTGCTCGCACTGTAATGGGTTCAATTGATTTTGATCCTACCTCTGACCCAGTGCAGCAAGTTCTTGTTGATGCAACATCTGTGCCATCACTGGAAAGTAATCCATTGAATGAGCACTGGCATGGCAATGTCTTTGTAGCACCCAAGGGTGCTGTAAGAACTAACCGCATCTGGCTGAACAAAACAATTGACGAGTATCGCAACCATCACATCAAAAGCTTTGTGTTTTTCACAAGTGCTTCTGAGATCTTGCGTGCAGCTCCGGCTATCTTGGACTATCCGTTCTGCGTCCCATTCAAACGGGTCAAGCAGCTGCGTGCTACTGCCAAAGGATTCGAACCGGTGTGCCCTTCCACTTGGAATATCATTATCTATGGGCCTCCGGTAGAAGCTGCGATCACATCTATTGATCGAGTGTCTCTCTTTTATAACACGTTCCGTGATATCGGTCGAGTGTGTTTCAACGAGTTTGCTGGTGACAGCTGGCAACGAGATTTGGATTACTACACCGAAAATAAAGGAGAAGTCTGATGGTTAAGCACCTAGCAAAAGAGTTCTTCTACCAGCTCCCGTCAGGGAATGAAGTGCACCCTAGCCGTCTTATACACAGAGATGGCACAATTATGTGGAAGCATGCGCTGGCTTGCTGCAATGAACTTGTTGCACTCCCTGAGTGTGAAGCTCACGAACAGCACATAATTAAAACTGCCAGTCGCTTGGAAGAACTCAACACCTGGGTGTCCAAGGATCTAGACCCATGGGAATTCCTTAAGCCTATGGTCTGGTATACCCCAATGATTCCTGTCTTCGATGAAGGTATCTCAGTATTATTTGAGCACACATCACGTCCTACTGATGAAGTGTTCGAAATGCTAAGGCCTCACATACAGGAGCACGAAGAGCTATCCATTGACAGGGGATGGCTCTTCTTCCGTAGATGCTAAAAAGCCGGCTAACGCCGGCTGTGGGTTGGTCAAGATTCGAGGCTAGTAATCAATCGGTTTAAATACCATCGTGCTTTCTTTGCATCCTCTTCAGGGTCAGCCTTAAGCCACAGCCTCAACAGATACTTCAGTGCCTGTGCCTGGAGCATCCCATCTTTGGGTGACGGTGCATCTTGAATTGCATCTTCGATTACATCAATAGCTTCAGCCTTACCACGTGTGTAATGACTAGGACTATTCACCGAGTCGCTTGAACCGAAGGGTCCACGGAGAACACGATCACTAAATGTAATTACATCATTACTAGCAGCGCCAAGAATGCCATCGTTATATTTCCCGTCGTTATACCAGTTGTCAAAGCTGACGTATTCTTCTTTGAATTTGTCGTAGTCCATGTCCGCATATCGTTCTTTCACTACCTAATATAGAAACAAACGACTCAATATGTGAGATGCCTGTAACTAAAATCGATCCAACATTTATTCCTGAGAAAGAACGATACTTTATGGGTATCGCAAAGGAGATTGCTAAAGGATCTAACCACCCTGTATCTCCGGGTGGCTGCATCATCACTAGAGATAAAGAAATTGTTGGAGATGGTAGATCCATCCTTGCTGACTGTAAGGTAGAGATCGATTGCATTACTTATGCAATAGCCACTGCCTGTAAACGAGGCACTCCAATAACAGGAGCAACTATATACTCCACACGCTATCCATTCTCTGCGTCTATCTTTCAGTTATACCTGATGGGCATTCGCAAAATCGTAGTCCTTGCTCACGAATGGGAGCCATTTTATAAGGACGAATTCAGACGTGCAGCACGACTAGCACGCGAGCTATCCATATCTATTGAACCATTATTTGAAGATGACGATGAACGTTTCTCAACAAACAACCAAGCCCCGCGCTTCGACAACCGTGAAGAGCAGTTCGACAACAAGGACCTCTACACGCATAGCCCGGCAACAGCAGATGATTTCGACCCTGAACAATATCAACAACAACTCGATGACTCAAACAACCCTACTCTTTGACCTTGAAACCACTGGCCTACTTCGTCGCGGCTCTCAGCTGCACTGCATTGTTGCCCGCGATATGGCGGACAGCGGTGACGCTCTTGTCTGGGATTCGCCCCGTGGAAATCTTACTGAAGGCGTGGAGCAACTCCGTCGTGCTGATGTTCTTGTTGGTCATAACGTGCTCGGCTTTGACATCCCTATGATTCAAGAGCTGTATGACTTTGACTTCCAAGGTCAAGTCATTGACACTCTTGTCCTCAGCCGTTTGTTCTATCCACACATTGCTGACCGTGACTTCGAACGTCGCCCCCTGGGTATGCCACAAAAACTCTATGGCCGTCATAGCCTAGAGGCATGGGGCTACCGCCTTAAGTGTTTCAAAGGTGACTTCGGTAAGCACGAAGCTGCCTGGGATGTATACACCCCTGAGATGCTTGATTACTGTATTCAAGATACAGAAGTAACTGTAAAACTATATGAGCTGATGCTCCGGAGAATCAATGACTACGCCTAAGAAACATGATCCCCTCACTATTGAGGAGATGACTGAAGCTGCTGAGATCTTCATGCCACTTTTCAATGTTGTTCATCTGCGTATGCCTCAAGGCTCAACGACAGAAGACACCTTGAAAGTTATGGAGTCCGTAGCTAAGCTTGGACATAAGAACCGAGCAGATAAGAGAGATAAAGAGAAAGAAATTAAGTTTGGATTTAATAAAGATGACAAGACCGAGGAAGCCGAAGTTCAATCATAAAAAGAAGACGATCACTGTCTTCCGTGAACTCAATCCACCATCATTCAATGCGTGGTTCCTTAATAAATTAAGGACTGAAAACCCTGATTACACAATACTAAAGGAGTATGACAATGCTTGACTGCGTAGAACTTGAGATGCGTATGGCTGCGCTTATGTCGCAGCAAGAAGCCAGTGGCTTCCGTTTCGATACTGAAGCTGCTGAGCGTGTGCGTGCTGAACTAGAGCAGGAGACTGAAGATATTCAACAAAAGATCACCAGCATCTATCGCTACGTTCCAGGTAAGGTGTTCACACCTAAGCGCGCAAATAAAAAGCAAGGTTATGTAGCTGGTGCACCGTTCACCAAGCTGACTGAGTTCAACCCAACCTCACGTCAGCACATTGCCTGGGCACTACAGACATTCCGTGATGCTCGCTTCACTCACCTAACTGCTACAGGTAAGCCACAGGTTGATGAAGCTAGCCTCTCTGAGATCCGTGACGTAGCACTACAGCAAGACCAGCAACAGCTGCATGATGAGTGTGAGATGTTTATTCGTCTACTCACTCTGCAGAAGTGGCTAGGTCAACTCTCTGCTGGTGCTAACTCTTGGTTCAATACAATTGAACAAGACGGCTGCATTCATCACAGCTGTTCTCTGGCTACACAAACTGGGCGTAATGCGCACCGTGGTCCCAACTTGGGACAAGTTGTGAGTGCTCCTTGGGCACGACAGCTATTCATTCCTCACCCTGGCATGGTCATGGTGGGTGCTGACCTTGAAGGCTTAGAACTTCGGACGTTGGCGCACTACCTCCACAGGTTCGATGAAGGAGCCTTCGCTGACGTAGTTGTCAACGGTGATATTCACCAGCAGAACGCAGACCGTGTCGGCTGCTCACGCCGTGACGTGAAGACACTTACTTATGCCTTCATCTACGGAGCGGGGGATCAGAAGCTCGGTCACAGCCTGCATCCAGAGCTTAGCGACGCACAAAAGAAACAGTTAGGTCAAGAACTACGTCGCAAATTCCTTGACGCAATACCAGGTTTGGAGCCACTTATTAATGCCGTCAAAGAGAAAGTTCGTAGTAGCGGTCGTCTTAGGGGCCTTGATGGGCGGCCTATCTTCTGCCGTGCTGAGCACGCATCCCTTAACTACTTACTGCAATCCGCCGGAGCTATCGTTAGTAAGAGGTGGGTGGTGGTCGGCCAAGACCTGCTCGATGGAGCTGGGCTGACATACAACACTGACTACACCCGTTGCGCCTACGTGCACGATGAAGTTCAGTTCTCTGTAGTGCCTAGTGAAGCTGATCGAGTTGCTGAATTACTTGTAGAAGCAGCACCTAAGGCTGGTCAATACTACAGATTCCGTGTCCCAATTACAGCATCTGCTGACCGAGGTAATAACTGGGCTGATACACATTGATAAAATAGTATCTATGGAAGACCCTGAGAATCATCTGTTTAATTTTCAAGTAGACGGGGCAGCACTGAAGCTCCTCGTCAAAAGCGTTCGCCACTACTTAGAAAAATGGCCTGGTGGTGATCCAACCGATCAAGTAGCTATACAGAATATGCTGCTGGAGTTAAATAAAGCTCATCTGGAATTGCAATTTATTGAAGACGGCGGCTAATGTTCGCCGTGAACTTCGGTAACTATTTATACTAAAAATATATCGTTCATCCTTAACCGGACGCAAGTAGGGCAGAGCCTGAAGGAACGGGAAATTTCTACACACTTATGGAGGTTTCCAATGTCTAACGTAATGATCCGTGGTCTCATGAAAGTCCACAACAAGAACCGTCGTGCTGCAAATGAGCAGGCACGTGAGCTAGCACATCTCCGTCACCGCGCATACCGTGGTGTCGAGACTGTTGCACAAGCCGGTGGTGAAGAAGTGCACGGCACGTTCACCTATCGTGGTCGCACTTACACCAAGTGATAACAAACTAAATACTCAAAGGGCAGGCTAACGCCTGCCTTTTTTACTGTTTTTTTCTAACCGCCTTCGTAAATATCGTAGATACTAGTATCAAGGTCAGGTCTAAAGGAGCGAGCGCTCTTGGCTGCTGAAGCGGCTTGAGCTGTCCTCTGACCCTGATAGCCAATACCTGCTGACTGTCCGCCTGTGCCTGGCCTCTGGGTCACTGTGCGGGGCTGACGGTTAGCTTGATACTTCTCATTACCGTTCCAAGCACGCACCTTCTTCAGGGCCTGCTCTTGTTTACCTGCAGCACCTGACTTGGTGAAGTCGTGTTTGTCTTGATCCGATAGACGACGTTTGTCAATCGGTGTATTTAGGAATGCACTCACGTCTATTGCACCGTTTTATATCTTCCATTGTAAGTGTTTCTTTCGCTTCTGGTTCTGCCATCCAGCAGACATACCAGTCAGCGTCAGTCTGCAGTGCTTCTGGTGGCAGCAGCTTCTCAAGCATATTAATTGCAGCAATCTGATGCGGCTCCTTGTATTTACCAAAGAGCCGATCAAGTCTAATCATCGGATGCCAATCTCGTCTTGGAGCTGACGCACAGCTTTGACCACCGGTTGAAAGGTGACCATAGTCTTCTGCAGTGCAGCAGCCTCAGCAGCAGGGATCTGTTTTTCTACTGATTCAATTTTTGCTTCTACTGCTTTGACATGCTCTTCAGATTTTTTGCTTTTATAGTCAGCAAACTTCATTGCAATCAACAAAGCCAGCACAGGGCCAAGGGCGTATTCCATATTTAATTACTTAACTTGTGCAAGTCTAGCTAAATTACAGATACATGAGGCCATCGTTATCGATGTCATCATCTTCCCAACCAGTATCATCAATATCTGTAGGCATTTCATCATCTTCATTCTGCATCTGAAGTAAATCAACAAAGGTTTCTTCAGAAATTATTTCAGGTAAACCGTTCTGCATCTCTTCTACTTTGAACAAGATGCCATTCTGCATAAGCATCTGCTGCACTCCATTCTTTTGCTCCATACGTGAGCGAAGAATACGAATGACCGTCTTCTCAAGAGCGGGGCGGCTCATACGCGAGGCTTCATATCGTGCTCGCTGTAAGGCAAACCTCTGTTCTATCGTCAGTTCGTTCTTCATCTAGCTCCTCATCTATAAAACGTTTGTTGGAAATCCATTCTTCAATTAATTCTTCTGCGACAGAATTGTAAAACTCCTGGCGTTGGAACCACTCTAACCAATTTTCAGATCCTTTTGAGTGATTACAAGCTTGGCAGCAGGGGATTAGATTACTTCTTAGGCTCGAACCTCCTCGTGACTTTGGTTTAATGTGGTCAAGAGTGGTCGCTCTATTCGAGCGGCAATAAGCACACAATCCACCCCAGCCATTTTTAATTGACTTTCTGAACTTGCGCTTAGCGGAGCCTTTAGAAAGGCAGTCTAGAGAGAACATTAGTTCTTTCCAGTCTTCAGCAATCCCCATAGTTGTTATTAGGCAACTGCCTTCACTTTAATTAATCTTTGTCTCTTTCGTGTGTATCGTAATTTTTATAAGTTGTAGACATAGGTCCACCTAGTGGTGTCTCACCATCCAGCTTCTCCCAGAACTCCCACTCTGCTAGTTGTGCATCCTCAATCGCAGCAAGATACTCATCCACACTTTCATCAATCTTGTGCGGAAGAGTTGCGTAAAACTTCTGTGCTTGTGCATAACGCTGAAGTCTTTCAGCATTACTCATGCTGTCATAACGCCACAGCCAAGTCCCATCCTCTGGGATGTTCAGCTCTTTTTTCCTTTAACACTATTGAGGGCGTGCAATACAAGCTGGATAATGCTGTTGTCTTTGAGAGGGCTAAGAGCAATAATCTCACTAGCAGCTGCAACAATAATCCAGAAGATGGCAGATTCGAATACAACCATGAGTCTATATGTAACTTAACTCTATTGTATCTACCACGCTAACCACGCTAAACCGCGTTGTTTCCTATAAACCTATCCCGTTATTCCCCTCCCTATAGGGTATTTATTATGCAGTTTATAGAGAGTAGTGTGGTTACTGTGGTTCTGTAGTTGGCTCTGGGCAACCCTCTAGATTCCAGTCCATGAAATCGCTGCTGCCTACCCAATGCCAACGTCCTTCGTGTGAGTAACGGATGTTGATTGCTTCAGCTGCAACATAATTAAGTAGCCAGGTCAAAGCATCCATGCTGATGTCACCCTTCATAGGAGTCAGGCACAAGTAAAAGCCACTCTCTTTTTCATTGCAATCTTCTGCTAACTTCCACCTACGCCAAACAGGGATGACGTTTGAGACAGTTGGTTTGAACCACTCAGGTAAAAAGTGATTGATCTTCCAAGCACACTGAAAGTTTGAACACACTGGTGGTCGCTTCTCATAAACAGTGCAGCCGTTACATCCTTTCCAGTGACAGGGTTGGCCAGGGAAGAATGCCTTCCCCAGCGCCTCTGCTTGTAGCCAACCTTCACAGCAGGCTGTGCAACCATCACACTGCCGTTCAGGCGGATCGTAATCTTTATAATCTTCCATGCTATTCCTACGGTAAGTATTACTCTAAGTGATTTTCTTTATTGCTGTGTATTTAGCTTCAAGAGTAACTTTGCCGTATTTAGCAGTCATCGTCTTAGCACCATGTCCAAGTATCGCATCTTGAACCCGGTCAATTATCTCAGCCTCATTCATCCTGCTCGTCAAACTATGCCTGAGTGAGTGTGCAGCATCGCCTGCAGGTAGCCCTAAGTTCTTCCCAAATTTATAACTCCAGCTAGCACCCGGTCGTTTAGCTTTTGAGAAAAACAACCGTTCTACATACGTCTCACAAGCAGGGTGAATAGGAACCTGCCTAATTGAACAAGGATTCTTGAGCAACCTATTTGGCTGACGCTTTATATCAAAGTAAGGAATGTCTCCGTGCATATGAATGTTCTCAGGGTAAATCCCAGCGATTTCACTTATCCTTAAACCGGAATACCACATGCAGACAAAGTATGGGTCGTCGTGGTAATACTCATAGAACTCCCACGGATACAACTCAGGGTCACGCCTAGCAATTTCTAAGCCGTCATCCAAGTCAAGCCAAGGGTTTTCAGCTTTGTATAACTTCTTCTTACGTGCCTTATTCCAGATGCCTTTGAGTGTTGAGATACGAGATTTGACTGTGCTCTCACACCACTGTTCTGTTCTGGACTCTAGATACGCCAGAGCTACGTCATCAGTTACATCCTTCACATTTAAGTGATTGATGCTTCTAATTGCTTTGTCCCAGTTCTGTTTTGTTGTAGCTGAAATTCGCGGATACAGACGCTTAAGTCTGTCCGTCATTTCTTGAACGTTCATTTGGTTCATTGTGGGGTTATAAGCAACGCCTATCGTCAATCTATAGACAAGGCCCACAATCCGTGGGCTTATGTATAAAAAACGGAGAGGGTCGGATTCGAACCCACTCCTTAGTAGGCGCTGAAGGCAGATTAGCACCCTTAAATGCAACGTCTAATAAGCAGGGCTTATCTCAAGACCCCCCTAGTTTTCCACAGGCTACTTAATCTTTATTTAGGTTGCTTACTCCACTGCTTACCTTTTGCTGTATCAGCACGCTTCTTAGCTGTAGTTCTAGAGTATTCTTTATCAGACATTGCATCTCGTTTTTTCTTAGGCAAGTAGCGCTCACCAGTGGCTTCCTTACCTTCTGTTGAGTTCTTACCTGACTTTGTGCCCCAGTCTTCCTTAGTCCATTTCTTCATCTTGTTCGACTTAGAATCAGGCTTCTTACCTTCGTAAGTGCCACCGCCATCTTTGTAATACTTAGTAGCTAGCTGCATAGCTCGAGCACTGTGCTTGCCGCCCATCTTAGCTTTGGCTTTTGCCTTAGCTGCTGCCCACTTCTTGGGGTCTTTCTTTTTTGCAATACCGTCAGCCATCAGAACATTAGCGGAGGAACTCTTACATCACCAGTTGCTGTAGTTGCGTCTACAAACTCTTTGTGAA
>MDSV01156262.1_pt1 | contig 15826 bp, 14 predicted proteins | sample 810851 | NCBI WGS metagenome assembly MDSV01 (sample SAMN05326640, study PRJNA326480) | marine metagenome | isolation source: seawater | place: Atlantic Ocean: North East | collected 2012
AGGGTGTACTGATATCTTTGTATAGAAACTTCCAGTAAAATAGTCTAATAATAAAATATGAGTTTAGTAGCAACAAGATTTGCTCCATCTCCAACCGGCCCTTTACATATTGGCGGTGTGAGAACAGCACTATTTAATTGGTTATTTTCTAAAAATAATAAAGGTAAATTTTACCTAAGAATTGAAGATACTGATAAAGATAGATCTAAGGACGAATTTAAAGATCAAATTATAAAATCCCTAAAATGGATTGGTATAGAGCATGATGGAGACGAATATATCCAATCAAAAAATATAGATAAACATAAAAAGATAGTAGAAGTGCTTTTAAAAAAAGATTTAGCTTACAAATGCTATTGTTCTGAAAAAGAAATTGAGGAACAAAAAGAAATAGCAAAGAAAGCTAAAATGCCTTTTATTTATAATAGAAAATGGAGAAATCCTAAAAACTTGGAAATTCCAAAGAATATTGATCCTGTAATAAGATTTAAAAGCAAAATTAGTGGAAATTCTGTTATAAAAGATTTGGTGCAAGGAGAAATAAATATATCTAATGCAACAATAGAAGATTTTGTAATACTTCGCAAAGATGGATCTCCAACATATCAGCTATCAGCTGTTGTAGATGATAATGAAATGAAGATTACACATGTTATAAGAGGAGATGATCACAAAATAAATACTTTCAAACAAAAACAAATTTATGATGCAATGGAGTGGAAACTTCCTGAGTTTGCACATATTCCATTAATACATAGCACAGAAGGAAAGAAACTTTCAAAACGTGATAATGCTTCTACAGTAAATGATTATATTAAAATTGGTATTTTGCCTGAAGCATTAAGAAATTATTTACTACGTTTAGGGTGGTCATATCAAGAGAAAGAAATTTTTACATTAGAAGAAAGCATAAATTTATTTAATTTAACAGGAATTGGCAAATCTCCTTCAAGATTAGATATGGAGCGTATACACTCAATCAATGAGCATTATATAAAAAATATAAACGAAAATGATCTATTTAATAGACTTAGAAATTACTCAGAAAGTTATAAGAAAAAGATTCCAGAAAAATTTGAAAATAATATTTCAAATTCTATTCATTTCTTAAAAAATAAAGCTAAATCTTTAGAAGATATTTATAATAATGCTAAATATATTTTAACTGATGATTTACAAATAAAACCAGACGAACTAAAATTAATAGATCAAACAGCAAAGAAAATAATTAATGACTTCTTGAAAAAAATAAGTTTTTCTAAAGAATTAAATAGAGAGATTCTAGAAAAACATATTAAAGATTTAATAAAAAATCATAAAACTAATTTTAAAGGAGTTGGGCAGCCAATGAGAATTGCTTTGACTGGGTCTAAGTTTGGACCTGGTATATATGATATAATGATATCTTTAGGTAAAACTGAGGTTATGAAAAGGCTAAACAAAATCAAATAAATTAAAATAAAATCTTTTAAAAAATTTATAGATAATTAAATAAGACATTAGCAACTTTTTCCGAGGATGACTCTTTTAATTTCATGCTTTCAAGAATTTTTGCACATCTTGAAGTTTGGTTATTTCCTAACTCAGGATTAGAGATATATTTATTAAATACCTCAAAGATTTTATTTTCATTACAGTTGGATTGTAATAACTCAGGTATAATTTCGGTTTTTGCGATAATATTAAAAATATTAGCAAATTTTACTTTAATTAGAAGTTTAACAATAAAATAGTTGATGAAATTAATTTTATATATAATTAACGACGGAATTTTAGCATTACAAATCTCAATAGATATAGTTCCTGATTTAGCTATAGCAAAACTAGATTTCGATAAAACTTCTGATTTAATATTTTCGTCAGAAACTATTTCACAGTTGGTTAATTTTTCTTTTAACAAAAAACTATTTACTACCTCTTTTAATTCTTTAGTAGTATGAAAAACATAAAAATAATCTTTCTGTTTATTTTCTTTTAACAAGATGAAACGTATAAGTATTGGCATCAAAGTGGTAATTTCAGATAATCTACTACCTGGAAATAAAGATATAATTTTTTTATTAACATTTAACAAAGTATTTAAATTAATTTTTTTCTTATTTTCTTCATCGAGCAATGGATGTCCAACAAAAGTAGATTTAACATTTTCTTTATCAAAGTAACTCTTTTCAAAATTAAATAATAATAAGATATGATCAATAAATTTCTTAATTTTTTTAACTCTGCCTTCTCTCCATATCCAAACCTGAGGTGCTACGTAATGTATAGTTTTAATATTGGGTCTTATCTGTTTAATTTTCTTACATACTCTAAGTGTAAAATCTGGGCTATCTACAGAAAATAAAATATCAGGATTAAACTTTAATATTTCTTCTACAGTTTTATTAATTTTTTTTTTAATTTTAAATATATTTAATAAAACTTTTGTAAATCCTAAATAAGTAATCTCGCTTAATTCGTAAATAGATTGAATTCCTAAAGATTTTAAATATTCACCACCAACACAGAGATATTCAATATTAGGATTTTTATTTTTAAGCTTTACAATAACTTTAGAGGCAAGTTTATCACCAGAAGTTTCTCCAGTTAAAACAAATATTTTTTTCATTTTACTGCAATAAACATTTTGCTCTTGTTTGCTAAAGTAATCATCTTTTCTTTTTCAATAAAAATATTTTGTTTACTTTTCAAAACTATACCCTTAAGTCCAATATCAGCACATTTCTTTAGAGTTTTTATACCTACTGTGGGAAGATCAATTCTTAAATCTTGATTAACTTTTGGGTACTTAAGTAATATTCCTACTCTCTTTTTTTTATACATTCTTTTCAGGACTTTATGTGCTCTAATTAACATTGAATCTGTTCCTTTTATATCTTCAATTGCAATAATACGATTATTACTAATAACTATACCTTGACCAACATTATTTTTATTTAAGGTGTTTATTACTTTTTTTCCTAGAATAATATCTTTTTGGTTAGTTTTATCAGGTTTAGTTTTTGTAAAAATACCTTTTCTAAGTGTTAACTCAGGGTTGAAAAAATTTTGCCTTATTACTTTAATATTTTTTTTATTAAAAATCTTAATAATCTCTTTTATTATATATGAATCACCTTTTTTAGAACCTTTAATAATTTTTGGTAAGTAATATAAAGCCTGAAAATCAAATTTTGTATATTTAAAATTTGGTCTATTTACCCTTCCGGCAAAAATTACCTTTTTGCAGTTATTTTCTTTTAATAAGGATAAAGCTTTACCTAACTGTCCAATTGAAAGCTGATATGAATTTTTATCTTTTTTAAAAATTTTTCTTTTTGATATATCTATTATTATATATTTCTTTTTTAATTCTTTAATTCTTTTTAAAATTATTTTACCAAATTGAGTGTCCCCTAAAACTAAACCTATCATTTTTTACTTATTTTCTAATGGTGTGCAAATTGGTCTTTTTTTATCTTTTAATATAAATTTTTTTATTTCATCAACTAATTGATTATTTTTATATTCTCCATTAATTTTGCTTATGTTATCTTGTATATTACCTGGTGAAAAAATCTTTTTATAGGCATCTCCAAGTTCTATTATTTTTTTATTTTCATACTTATTTCTTCTTAATCCAATTATATTTAAACCCTTCAAGTAATTTCTATTACCAAAAGAAAGACCAAATGGAATTACGTCATTAAGAACTCCAGTCATACCACCAATCATTGCTAAACGACCTATTCTTGTATATTGCTGTACAGCAGAGTTCCCTCCTATGACAACTGAATCTTCAATTGTAACATGACCACCTAATGGTACGTTATTAGCTATAACAACATTATTACCAACTTTGCAGTCATGTGCAATATGCGAGGAAATCATGAGTAAGCAATTATCGCCAATTGAAGTTACGCTGCCTCCAGCTTCTGTTCCAGGGTTTATAGTGACATATTCTCTAATAGTATTATTTTTTCCAATTATTAATCTATTTTTTTCTCCTTTAAATTTTAAATCTTGAGGAGCTGTTCCTATACTGGCAAATGGGAATATTTTAGTGCCTGCGCCTATCTTTGTATCACCGGTGATATTTACATGTGAAAGTAATTCTACTTTATCTCCAATTTCTACATTTTCACCAATGACAGAATATGGTCCAATAATAGCAGATTTAGAAATTTTTGCTTTATTACTTATTATACAGGAATTATGAATCATTATTTACTTATTTCTATCAACAATAGTTGCTGTCCATTCTGCTTCTGCCATTCTTTTATCATTTACTTTAGCTACACCTTTATACTTCCAAACACGTCCGTGAGATCTAATTGCTTCTATATCTAAATTAAGTTCACAATCTGGAAGAACGGGATTTCTAAATCGAGCTTTATCTACTCCCATTAAGTAAACTAATTTATTTTTATACTCGTCAGGGTCTATTCCATATGCGGTTAAAGCAGCTGCTGCTTGACCAAAAGCTTCAACTATTAAAACTCCAGGCATAACTGGTTGACCAGGAAAATGACCTTGCACAAAAAAAGATGTTTTTCTAACATTAACTATAGCGGTAGCAGATTTTAAGTGAACTATATTAATTAACTTATCTATTAAAAGCATAGGTTCGCGATGTGGTAATAAACTTTCTATTTTTTTTTTATCTATTGAATTTTTATTCATAATTTTTTTCTTAGTTTAGCAAAATCTCTTATAGGAATTGCAGGATAGCCCATGACTTGTGAATTGTTTGGAAGATCATTAACAACACCGCTTCCACCTCCTATTTTTACATTATTTCCTATTTTTAAATGTCCTGAAACACCTGCTTGACCACCAATTACTACATTATTACCTAGAGTAGAACTACCAGCAAAACCTACTTGACCTGCTATCATGCAATTTTTTCCAATTTTAACATTATGAGCTACATGAACTTGATTATCTAAAAAAGTATTTTCACCAATAATTGTATCGCTTATGGAGCCTCTATCAATGGTACAGTTAGCTCCAAGTTCAACTCCATTATTTAATATTACTTTACCTGTATGTGGAGTTCTTAGATTTTTACTAGGCATAGGTATAAAACCAAAACCTTTAACTCCAACTTTAGATCCATCTTGAATGAATACATTATTAAATATTTTTGAGTTTTTTATCATTACAAAAGAACCGATTAAACAATTTCCACCAATCTCAACATTGCTCTCAATTATAGTGTTATTTCCTATATGTGAATTTTTACCTATCTTAACATTTTTACCTATTAAAACATTTTTTCCAAAATGTACGTTTGGAAATCTTTTTTTAATTTTTTCGGAATACTTAAGATTTTTATCTGGATAATCAACATCTGCAAAAGGATAAAAAATTCTAGATATTTGAGTAACCGTTAATAAAACATTATTAACAAAAATTTTAATACATTTTTCTGGTAGTAGGTTTGAGAAGTTAGAAGATGTAACACAAGCTATAGCTTTTGTTTTTAAAGATATTTCTCCATACTTAGAAGAGTTTAAAAAAGTAATATCATTTCTTTTAGCTTCGGATAAATTTTTAATATCATTAATTTTAAGACTATTATACTTGGATAAATTATCTTTACAGCTAATAGCAGTAAGTATTTTTTTTAAAGTGAATGGTCCTTGTTTATCAAAAAACTGGTTTGATAACATGTTATTTTAGATTAAGTGACGGAAGTTCCTTGTTTAACTTTTCTATAATTGTTTTTGTAATATCTAGTGCTGGATTGCCTGCAATTATATCTTCCTTGTCAATTATAAGTAAAATTCCTTTCTCTTTTGTATAATTTTCAATTAGAGGAGTTAATTTTTTGATTAAATCACTTCTAGCTTTAGCTCTTTTTGCAGCTATATCATCTAGGGATTTACGTCTACTATTTTGATACTTTATTACCTTTTCTCTCAAGGAGTCAGATTTTTTTTTATATTCCTCTTTAGACAAAACTGTTTTTTGAGCAAGTAAGTCTCCTTCTTCTTTTTTTAATTTAGCCTCTTCAGCAGAATATTTTTTTTGTCCTTCTTTAAAAATTTTTTGCAAATGATCTTGGGCTCCTTTTCCTGCTTTGCTAGTATTTAGTACCTGTTTCATATCTAAGAAAACTATTTGTTCCTCTGCGGTTACATATGTACTTATTAATAACATAAAAGTAAGTACAAAAAATTTTACAAAATATTTCATTAAAATGATGTTCCTAATCCAAAGTTGAAAAATTGCGTTACGTCTGAGCTTGCTTTAGTTATATCTTGCGCTAATGTGAAATTCAAGGGACCTACAACAGTTATAACATTTGCCGCTACACCAAAAGATGATCTAATTGTATTAGATTGATTCAATTCGCTGTTATAGTCAACTCCCCAAAGGTTTGCTGTATCTAAAAAGATACTAATGTCAGTTTTAGTAGCTTCAGGTAAAAGATTTGGTAATTGAGCTTCAAAACCCAATGCAGTAGAATAATTTCCTCCAACAAATGATTTTCCATCTTTAGGTCCAGTCTGAAGAACTTCGAAACCACGTAATCTTTTTTTAGGTATATATAATCTTCTACTTAAACGAACATCTTCATCATTTAAACCATTAATACTTCGGGCTTGAAATTTTATAGTTCCAATCACATTATCTGTTAATGCATGATATTTTGTTATATTAAAAGTATTTGACAAAGCTGCAGAATCAAAAATCAATGGTAATGTTTGTTCAAAATGCGCTCTATATCCAGCAGTTGGTCCATATACTTGATTTCTTTGATCTGAAACAATTGAATAACTAAAATCAGCATTTGTATAAGTGCCTTCTTGTTTTTTTATTGAACTAGATGCTGTTGCGCTCGTAGTAATTTCTTCATAAGCAAGGGCAAACGAAGGTGCTAAATATATATTTTCGTATTGTTCAAACTGAGTTCCTAAAGAAAATCCAGTTTTTTGACTTTTGAAACCTGTGGTGGAGGCTGTATCTGTCGAAGACAATGTTAAATCTGTAAAAACTGCATTTCCTGAATAATTATAATTAGGATTAACTAAACCAAGTTTTCCAGTGACTCTTTCCTCGGATACAGCAACTGAGGTATCGACTTTAATACCATTACCCAACCAATTATTCTCTTTTATAGAAAACATGAAAGTAGTTCCATCTGTTCCTACTCCTGCCCCAGCAGAGATTTCACCAGTTGCTTTTTCTTCAACGGATAATTCTAATATTTTTTGGTCAAAAGAAGATCCTTGACTGATCTTTTTTTGAACATTAGCAAAAAGATTTCTTGCTCTAAGTTTGTTTATTGATTTATTAACTAATAGGGCGCTATAAGGATCACCTTCATCAACAACAAGTTCACCACGAATTACAGAATCATTTGTAACACTATTACCAACAATATTTATTCTCTCGATTGTAAATTTTTGATCTTCAAAAATACTAATTTTAACTTCCACACCATCATCAACTAGTGTTTCGAGAACTCCATGGTTAATAAACTGAAGTTCTTTTTGTTCACTAAGTTCATCAATTTTTTCCAAAATAGCAGTTAATTTTCTTTGTGAATAAAAATCACCAATCACTTTATTAAATTCTTTTTCAAGTGACAGAAAAGATGACTTGTCTAAAGATGGAGAAACATCTGCATAAATTTTTTTAAATTTGTATCTTTTTCCAGCATCTATACTAAAAGTTAAAATAAAACCTTCCCCTTCAGAATATTCAACATTACTAGAAGAAATTTCTACTTCATAATATCCAATATTTTTATAATAATTTTCTAACAACCTTTTATCTAATTCTACTCTACCTTTATTAAGATAAATATTTTGTGATATAAATTTCCAAGGTCTTGCTACTTGTGATGTTATTATATCTCTTAATTTTAAATCTCTAACTTTTTTATCTCCTAGAAAATGTATTTTTGCTATTGACGCTTTTTGACCTTTATTAATTGTATATATTATATTAACCCTATTTTTTTTTAACATTTCCATGTCAACGTCAATTTTAACAAAATAATATCCTAAACTTCTATAAAACTCTTTTATAATATTAATATCTGACTTAAGGTTATTTTTAACATAAGCATTTTTTTCCTTTAACAAAATTAATTCTTTAATTTTTTTAATATATTTTCTTGCTGTTTCACCATTTAACTCAACAGAATGTATAATCGGATTCTCTGAAACTGTTATGATTAACTCACCATTATTTATTTCTGCTGATATATTTGAGAAAAAATTACTTTCATATAATTTTTTAATAAGTAAATTTAAATCTGATGCTTCATAATTGTTACCTATAATAATATCTCCAAATACAACTATTGTTTCATTTGAAATACGGTCATTACCTTCAACTTTTAAACTCTTAACAACTTCTGCATTTACAGCAGATTGAACTATTATAAATAATAGAAAAGTTATTAAAAATTTTTTAACAAATTGAATCATAAAATATTATCTTACACACATCGACATAGTTTTCAATCTAGCCCAATTATCTGCTATTTTTATATCATTTATTGTAACTGGTTTTCTTCTAGCATATTTTTTGAAATCTTTGTGTTTAATAATTTTAAATATAGTGCTCACTATATCTAAAAATCTGATCTTTTTAGCTAAAAAAAGCTTAACAAGAACCTCGTTAGAAGCATTTACTATTGTGGGAGCCAAATAACCAGAATTGAGACATCTGGAAATTAATTTAACAGATGGAAAAAGTTTAAGGTCAACTTCTTGAAAAGATAATTTATTTAAAACTTTTGTATCAATTTTTTTTGTTTTGATATTTTTTATATTATTTCTGTATATAGTATTTGAAATTGGAATTTTCATATCTGGATTATGCATTATCATTTTTACTAAACCGTTCTTAAATCTTATTATTGAATGCACGTAAGATTGGGGATGAATAATTATTCTATATTTATTTTTATCAAACTTAAAAAGTTTACAAGCTTCAATTACTTCAAAAACTTTATTCATTAAGTTTGCAGAATCGACAGATATTTTCTTTCCCATTTTCCAATTAGGATGTCGGATAGCTTCATTAGGACTTATATTCGATAATTTATATTTTGGTGTATGAAGTAACGGGCCGCCCGATGCTGTTATTATTATTTCTTCCACATCTTCATCTTTTATATTTAAGCTGAGTTCTTTTATAGAAAAGTGTTCAGAATCAACTGGAAGTATAGTTGTTTTATTTTTTTTAATAAATTTTTGTAGAACATCCCAGCCACAAATTATTGATTCTTTATTAGCTATGGCTACTACCTTACTTATCTTTATTGATTCTAAAGTTGGTTGTAAACCTGCAATTCCAACAATAGCTGACATTGTATAATCAAGTTTGCTAAAAATTATTTTTGTAATTGGAATATTTCCCGAAAAAACTTTTGTTTTAGTTTTTTTTAGAGCATTTTTAACTTTTTCAAAATATTTTTTGTTATTAATTAAAACATTCTTTGCTTTAAAATATTTAGCTTGGATAATCAGCTTCTTGTAATTATTATTTGCAGTTAGTAAAATGATATCAAAATTACTTTTATCTTTTTTTATAACTTCTAAAGTTGATCTGCCTATAGAACCAGTTGAACCTAGAATTGCTATTTTTTTTTTCATTAGGGAATTATATTAAAGTTATAAAGAATATACCCTAAGATAATAACAAACATTAAACCATCAATACGATCAAAAATACCTCCATGTCCTGGTAAAATTTTTCCAGTATCCTTAATCTTTTCTAATCTTTTAAAATATGAAATTACTAAATCACCTGCTTGGGCTGTTAACGAAAATATAATAGCAAGAAAGAAAAACTTTGGTTCTAAATACTTTATATATAAACTAGATGTAATAGAAATATTTTCAGCAATATATAAAGAAAACAATGACAGTATAAAAGAACCTAAAACACCAGATATAGTTTTTTTAGGACTTATTTTAGTTAATTTTTTCCACTTAAATATTTTTCCAAAAGTATAGCCACCAATATCTGAACAAATTGTAAGTATAATTAACCAAATGAGTAATTTTAAAGATATCTGATCTGTATCTCTTAAAAGATAAATAGAAAATAGTGAAAGAATTAATATTAAATCTATAAATAAAATTGTTGTTTTCTTTTTGAAAACTGAAAGTAATTCATAATTTGCAATGAAAAATACTGTTAATAAAAAGAATAATAATAAATAACCTCCTTGTACTAAAAAAAATATTGAGGCTGGAAATATAATTAAAGATGTTAAAATTCTTTTTTGTAAATTAGTCATACATTTCCAAAATTTCTTTTAATATTGTGAAATTGTTTAATTATTTTATCAAAATCTTTCTTTTTAAAATCAGGCCATAGTTTTTTTATAAAAAAAATTTCAGTATAAGCTAACTGCCATAATAGAAAATTGCTTAATCTTTTTGTACCTCCAGTTCTGATTAGAATTTCAGGATCTGGTATACCTCTTGTATAAAGTTTTTCTGAAAAATTATTTATATTTAATTTCTTTTTCTTTTCATTAACAAAAACCTTACATGCATTAATAATTTCTTCTTTTGAACCATAGTTTAATGCTAGATTAATAGTAATATTTTTATTAGTGATTGTTTTTTTTTCAATCTTTTTTATTGTCTCATTAATATCATTTGGTAAGCCTTCTTTTTTGCCTATTATATTAATCCTAATCCCACGTTTAATGATCTTTTTCAATTTAGTTTTTAAGGATTTTCTAATTAAATCAAAAAGGAAATTGATTTCATCCTTTGGTCTTTTCCAATTATCTGTTGAAAAAGTATATAATGTTAAAAATGGTATTCCATATTCAGCCGAAGATTTAATTATCTCTTCAACAGATTTTATTCCATTTAAATGTCCGTAGTTTCTTGATCTGCCTTTTTTTAAACCCCATCGCCCATTACCATCCATTATGATTGCGACGTGATTTATCTTGTTCATATCTTCATTATTTCTTTTTCTTTGTCATCTAACTTTTTTTCTAATTCTAAAATTTGCTTATCTGTAGAGTTTTGAATTTTTTTCTCATAATTGGAAGATTCATCAGTCCCAATTTTTTTATCTTTAAGATCTTTTTTTAGTAAATCATTAGCTTCTCTTCTAATATTTCTTATTGATATTTTTGCTTTTTCAGCTAACCCGCCCATAAGTTTTTTTAATTCAACCCTTCTTTCTTCTGTAAGCGCTGGTATTGGAATTCTAATTAGTTGACCATCTATTTGTGGATTAATACCTAGATTTGATTTTTGAATAGCAGAATCTACTGCTGCTATATTATTTGCATCCCATACTTGGACATTAATAGTTCTTGGCTCTGGGGCAGAAATAGTTGCAAGTTGATTAATGGACATTTTTTGTCCATATACATCGACTTTAATTATATCTAGCATTGAAACATTAGCTCTTCCAGTTCTTAGCGATGAAAGATCTTGCACAAATACATCAAAAGCTTTTTTCATTTTTACATTGCAATTTTTTAAAACATCTTCTGATGACATATAATATTAAACTCCTTCGCCAACCTTAAATCTAACAAATTTTTTAATAATTATTTCTTTAGACCCTGATATTTCTTTCAAAACATCTTTAACAGTTTTTTTTGGGTCAATAATCCATTCTTGATTTAAAAGGGTATTGTCATTAATAAATTTATTCAATTTACCATGTGCTATTTTATCTATAATTTTAGAATCTTTTCCACTACTTTTGAGTTCTTCAGTAATTATCTCTTTTTCCTTTTCCAAAATCTTTTTATCTAATTGGTTTTTATCTAATGCCAAAGGAGATGTTGCTGCTATTTGCATGGATAACTGTTTTCCAAATTCTTGGATTTCAGTAATTTTTTTTTCTGTTTCTAAACTTAAAATTACACCAAGTTTACCTACATTTTTTTTAATTGAGGAATGTACATAAGAAAAATTTTTATATTTATCATTTGTTAAAGAATCAATTCTTCTAATTGAAATTTTCTCACCTATTTTAGATATTAAATCTATTAAACTATTTTTTACGGTTTTTTTATTTATCATTTCTGAATTTAAAACATCATCAATAACTCCTGACTTTGACAAAGATATTTGAGAAATTTCTTCTGAAAATTTAATAAATTCTTCATTTTTTGCTACAAAATCTGTTTCACAATTTATTTCTGTAATTGCAAATTTATTATTCTTTTCATATATACTTATTAGTCCTTCAGACGCAACTCTGCCCATTCTCTTTGTGGCTTTTGCTATACCTTTTTTTCTTAATAATTCTATTGATTTTTCTATGTCACCATTAGATTCGTCAATAGCGTTTTTGCAATCTTTAAATCCTACACCAGTAACTTCTCTTAATTGCTTAACTTTTTCTAAAATATTATCAAGTGGCATAGAAATTTTTACTTTATTTTTTTGAAGCTATGTTCTTTATTTTTTCTATTAAAGATTTCTTTTTCTTAGGGGTTTCTTTTTTATCTGATTTCTTTTTAGATTCTATTTTTGTTTCTACTTTTACGTTCGTGTCATCAACTTTTTTAGATATAGTATTTTCAATAATATTTTTATCTACATCATTATCTTTGTTGCTTGGGGCCTGTTCTTTAACATATTTTTTTGCATCAATTATTGTTTGTTTTATTAGATCGCAATATAAATTAATTGCTCTTCTAGCATCATCATTCCCAGGTATAGGAAAATTTATACCAGTAGGATCTGAGTTTGTATCAACTATCGCAACAATAGGTATTTTTAATTTTAAGGCTTCTTTTACTGCAAGTTCTTCTATATTTGTATCAATAATAAAAATCATATCGGGTACTTTTTTCATTTCAGAAATGCCTCCTAAAGATCTTTCAAGTTTATCTCTCTGTATACCCATCTTTAAAATCTCTTTTTTGGTAAATCCTGTTGCTTCACTTTTTAAATCTTCAGAAAGTTTTTTGTAACGTTTTATAGAATTTGAGATTGTATTCCAATTTGTTAACATGCCTCCTAACCATCTGTGATTAACGTAATACTGTGAAGTTTCTTTTGCTAAAGTTGAAACTGTTTCTGTTGCTTGTTTCTTGGTAGATACAAAAAGTATGCTTCCTCCAGAAGAAATACATTTATGTATCTGCACAAGAGCAGAGTTAATCATTTCTAAGGTTTGAACTAAGTCAATAATGTGTATGGAATCTTTAGAGCCAAAGATAAATTTATCCATTTTAGGATTCCATCTAAAGGTTTTGTGACCTAGATGGACTCCAGCTTCTAATAACTGCTTTATATTAACACTTGGTAAATTCATAGTTTCCGGTTATTCCACCACAATTTTTTCCATTTAAGGACCGGAGGTTTTTCAACCAACAATTGTGTGCGTATTTAATAAGATGTTCTACAATTTTAGAAAGGAAAATACAATATTAAACTACACATTTATTTTCTTTATATAGAGCTCTTTATTCAAATTTTTTAGCATATTGTAATCAAATTTTCTCTTTTCTTTTAACTGAAATAAATAATTTTTATTTTTTTCTTTTATAGATATTTTAATTACGGAATCTCCCCTTTCGTTTATACTCTTATAAAGCTTTTCTAAATTATGAGAATCCTCAAGTTCAATATGAACATTTGCATAATTTAAGTTTAAAGCATCATCTAAGTTTACAATTTTTCTTACATTTATTCGTCTAAATCTATTATCTTGATTTTCAAAATTTTTAACTACTGTTATTAAAAAGGATTTACCTGAAACTAAATTTTTTCTATTAACCTCTAAAATTTCTGAAAAGAGAAATAATTCAAAGACTCTGGTTAAATCACTAAATTTAATTATTGCAAAAGAATTTCCTTTTGCTGTTTTTTTTTCTTTTACCGACATAATAGTTCCAGATAAAACACAATCTTTAATATTTTTTTCCTCGAAATGAGCAAATGATTTAACATTATATTGATCAAGAATATCTTTATAATAATTTAATGGATGATCTGAAATAAAAAAACCAACTGACTCGAATTCTTTAGATAAAATTTCATTATTTGACCAAGTCTTCAATTTTTTATCGTTCATTAAATAAGAAATTTTACTACTATCATCAGTAAAAAGGCTAGATTGGTTATTTATCTTATTTTCATAAATAGTTTTAGAATTTTGTATTATATTAGGGATGTTATCATAAAGTACTTTTCTATCTTTAAAGATTAAATCAAACGCACCAGCTTTAACTAATCCTTCTAACTGTAGTTTATTTATATTTTTTGGATCAACTCTATTAATAAAGTCACTTATTGATTTGTATTCTCCATTCTTTTCTCTTTCACTAACGACATGAGAAATAGCTTCAAATCCTACATTTTTAATTGCTCCTAATGCATAAAATAAAGAATTGTCTTTCGGTACAAATCCAGCAAAACATTTATTAATACATGGTTTATAGATTTTAATATTTAGTCTTTTTAACTCTTCATAAAATTCACTTAATTTATCAGTATTTGAAAGCTCATTTGTCATAGAAGCTGCAATAAATTCATTAGGATAATATGTTTTTAAATAGGCGGTTTGATAAGCAATCATTGCATAAGCGGCTGCATGACTTTTGTTAAAACCATATTCAGCAAATGGTTCTATTTTCTTAAAAATAAAATTTGCTGTGTCTTTTGTGATACCATTTTTTATAGCACCACTAACGAATCTCTCTTTTTGTTTTTCTAATTCAGCTCTTTTCTTTTTTCCCATTGCTTTTCTCAAAATATCAGCCTCACCTGCTGTAAAACCTGAAAGTGTTTGTGCTATCTGCATTACTTGTTCTTGGTATATAATTACTCCATAGGTAGGTTTAAGTATTTTTTCTAGTTTTGGATGAAGATAATCAGGTTGTTTTTCCCCATGCTTACATTGATTATAAGTTGGTATATTACTCATGGGACCAGGTCTATATAAAGCAACTAAAGCTATAATATCATCAAATTTATTTGGTTTCATATTAATTAATGCGTCTCTCATGCCAGCGCTTTCAAGTTGGAATAATCCAACTGTATGACCAAGGCTTAATAAATCAAATATTTTAGGATCATCTAATTTAACTTTATTAATATCTAATACTATATTTTTATTTTTTAAAAATAATAAAGTTTTATTTATTACTGTTAAAGTTTTTAGACCAAGTAAATCAAATTTAACCAGTCCAGCATTTTCAGATGTGTACATATCAAATTGGGTCGATGGTAAAAGAGAATTAGATGATGGATCTTTATATAATGGAACAAATTCCGCTAAATTTTCTTCAGGTATAACAACTCCCGCAGCATGTGTTGCCATATTTCTATTTAAACCTTCTAACTTTTTAGAAATTTCAACAAGTTTTTTAACTCTTGGATCTTTGTCTTCTTCTTTCTTTATTCTTGGCTCTTGAGCTATAGCCTGTTCTAAAGAAAGTGGTCGAGAAGGATCAAATGGTATCATTTTGCAAAGGGAATCAACATATCCATAAGGTAAACCCAAAACTCTACCTATATCGCGAAAAGCCATTCTTGCTTTCAGCTTTCCAAAAGTTATTATATGAGCAACGCCTTTACCATATTTTTTTTTTAAGTAATCAAAAACTTTATCTCTTTTTTCTTCACAAAAATCTATATCAAAATCAGGCATAGAAATTCTATCAGGGTTTAAAAATCGTTCAAAAATTAAATCAAACTTAATAGGATCTATTTCGGTAATTGAAAGTGCCCAAGCTACCAATGAACCTGCTCCAGATCCACGTCCTGGTCCTACAGGTATATTATTATTTTTTGCCCATTTAATATAATCTGAAACAATAAGAAAATAACTTGCATACTTCATCCTAGAAATTATGTTTATTTCATGCTCAAGTCTCTTA
>MDSV01201190.1_pt1 | contig 15824 bp, 14 predicted proteins | sample 810851 | NCBI WGS metagenome assembly MDSV01 (sample SAMN05326640, study PRJNA326480) | marine metagenome | isolation source: seawater | place: Atlantic Ocean: North East | collected 2012
AGATTTAATCATGCTGGATAGCGACATTTTGGACCCTTGTTTTATGCCTCTGCACGATAAGCTGTTTTATAAAACCATCCCTCAATTATTTGCTAAAGTACCTCCTCCCCTAAACAAAACCAGCACCAAATGAATCCAAGACCCAACACTAAACGGCCGAGGCCCAAGTCGCTCGCCCCTAGATATGGGGACCCCGGTCCTTGGTCCTGCGTCTCGATGCTTTCGGTTGGGCCAAATTACCCCCACTTCAGTCACACACCGGTCAGACACGCTTTTACAAATGAACATGTTAACGCGTATTCTAAACTCACCATAAATAACGTGTGATCAATAAATTTAGTCTATTTTATTGAAGTTTTCTGGTAGCGAAGTAGGGACTTGAACCCCCGACACGCGGATTATGATAGACCGCAAATTAAATTTGATAAATTATTTACTATGGTTTGTTAATTTTGACGATGTTTAATTCAAAGCGAGATATATTCTAATCAAATTCGAATAATAACGCATGATTTGAAAACATCATGTATTCAGAAATTGTGCCGCTTTCTTGATATTTTCTTTATTAAAATCTCTACCAATTAATACTAAAAAATTTTTACGTTCATGAAATTCTTCTGGAAGCCTTTGAGGTTTCTGTATATTTGGACCTACTCCCTGAACTAGCAACCTACCAGCGGGTGATTTAACTATACCTTTCAAGCGAAGTATTTTATCACCGTGGCATGAAAGTAAGGCAGAAACCCAAATTACTAAGTTATTCCAATCGGTTTGTTCTTCTAAATCGATAATAAATGTTTCATAACTATCTACTTTTTCAGATTTTGCCTCCAACAAAACAGAATTTATATCAAATTGCTGAGTTTGTTCTTTATTTAAGTTCTGTATTTCACCCTTTGAACATGATCTAATTAAAGCAGTAGGATTAAAGTATCTGGCAATATTATACTTTTGAGCAATTATCTCGTCGGATGCCAAGTCTGTTTTAGTTATATAAATCTCATCTGCACAAGCTAATTGTTTTGCTATTAAAGGTTCAGATACAAAAGCGTTGCTATCAAAAGCATCTAGTAAAACCGTTATTCCTTTCACGACAATATTCCGACCTAAAATCGAGTGATTTACAATACTATCGTATATGGCTGCTGGGTCAGATATTCCACTCGTCTCGACCAGTATTGTGTCTATCCGATTGTTGAGGAGTATATCAGTATGGTTGCGCAAATTACATAAATTGACCAACTTTTCCAGGAATTCAGTGTTTTTATCACAACAGATACATCCACCCGATATTTTTATCTTCTCAATTCTATCATCTAATAAAACATCGTCTATAGAGATACAGCCAGCCTCATTTACTAGAATGCAAAGACTACTGTGATCTTTCTGAAAAATTTTATGTTGTAGGAAAGTAGTTTTACCACTCCCAAGAAACCCTGAGATAATCGAAAGTTGAATTCTTTTATCCATCGGTTAGAAAGCCAATAAAATTTCAAGCAAAAAAGTTTTTCTCTAGGGGATCAATTGGCTTTCCATGCAAAGAAGCTGCAGCTGCCCATACCTCGTCAATTTTGGTAACAATTTTTACTTCTCCAGACAAATTTGATACTTGGCAGTACTGGCTTGTACCGTCATCACTGAAACGCAAATTATACTTTACTAGGATATCATTGATTTTACTAGCTCGTATGATCCTGCTCCTTATTCTGTCATTAGCGGTAATGCTGCCAGCATCAGACCAATAACCCAGAGTTTCTGGGAACCCACAATTAGCACACATTTAAATAACCTCTGGCCGGTCTTTGCTTTCAAAGGGAAATTTAGCTCTGAAATCATTAGCAATTTCATCAAACGTCATCCATTCGGCAGATGAATGTTGGTTTATGTATTCTATTAACCTTTCCAGCATCATTAATACCTGCGGCCGTCCCGAAACATCTGGGTGAATGGTAAAAGCAAAAACGGCATAATCCATTTCTCGATACACCCAATCAAACTGATCTTTCCACATTTGTTCAATATCACGCGGACTAACAAATCCGTGACTGTTTGGAACTTTTTTCATAAACATCATTGGTGGTAAATCGTCAACATACCAGTTAGCAGCGATATCGACTAGATCTATTTCATAACCATGCTTCAATGGTTTCATCCAATCTTTTGCAGAAGCAGTGTAATCGATGACATTCCATTCGTCACCTACTCTAGCATAAAATGGTTGAAAATCTCTGTACCCTTGACTGTGGTCATAGGAAAAGCCATGCTTTAGAAGTAAAGCGGCCGTAGAGTTCGACATTTCCCACCATGGTGCCACATAACCGGTAGGCTTTTTACCACATAGGCCTTCTATGAGCTCAACCGACTTAACCAACACGTCTTCTTCTTGGTTTTCCGTCATAGCAATAGGATTTTCGTGAAGATAACCATGAGCACCAATTTCGTGGCCTTGTTCTACTATCATATCCATTTCCTTGGGAAAGGTTTCGATAGTGTGCCCCGGAATAAAAAATGAAGTCGTCAAATCAAATTTTTTAAATAAATTTAACAACCTAGGAACACCAACTTCGGTCGCAAAGATACCCCTTTGAATATCAGAAGGAGAGTCTCCACCTGCGTAAGATCCAATTTGCCCTGCTACCGAATCGATGTCAGTTCCAAACGCACAAATAATTTTTTTTGACATATTTTTTCCTTGCAAACGTTATATTTTCTAAAAAAACGATATTGAGAAAGCGTATTTTTTAAACACATACCGAAAGTTTTGCCTTATTTTGTTTTATTATACAAATTCCTAACCACATCAACTATACAAAGAAGTTTTTTCACTGCTCTATAATATTTGTATGGTGCCTATTTGTTTACTTATTATGCAGTAAATAAATTTGTCCTCCAGCATTAAAACTTTTTAAGTGTTATTTCTATGAATAGCTAGGTAAAAAAAATTAATTTCATCACAAAGGAGAGGAAAAATGAAAATAAATGACCTTACCCGAAGGACGTTTTTAAATAAGTCGATAGCCATGTCATCAATGGCTCTAGTCCCTAATTTGATGAGTCAAACCGCACTGGCTGGGGGGCACTCGGGCACGATGGTAATCGCAGCGCCAGCTACTCCTCAAAGTCTTGATTGCGAATATGACGTATCATTGGGAACTTTCGAAGCGGTTGCAGCTCTTTATGACGGCTTGGTCGAATTTGAGAAAATGCCGGACGCGTCAGTTCCTAGTGCTCAGAGAGAAGACACAGCATACTACGCTGATAAGGTGGGCGGAGTAAATATGAAAGGAAAACTTGCTGAGTCGTGGGAATTACAACCCGATGGAAAACGTATCGTGTTCAAATTACGCGAAGGTGTAATGTCTAACTGGGGCAATGAACTAACTGCGGAAGACGTTAAGTGGACATGGGATCGTAAGTTTGGTCTTGCGGCCATAGGAGGCTTTTATACAAAAGTCTCAGGTTTAAGCCGCCCAGAAGACGTTAGAGTTGAAGGCAAATATACCATTTCTTTCAATCTTGATAATCCAAACCCTTTAATTTTAAAAATTCACCCAAATCTCTATAATCCAATTTATGATTCAATAAAGTGTAAAGAAGTCGCAACGGACGATGACCCTTGGGCAAAGGGTTTTATAGAAAACGATAGTGCCGGTTTTGGACCGTATAGATTAGAAAGTATGGCGCGTGGACAGCAAGCTGTATTCGCTGCTAGAGAAGATTACTGGCAGGGGAAACCTGCGATTGACAGAATAATATTTAAAGAAGTGCCAACATCTGCTTCGCGAGTACAACTATTGCAGGGGGGAGCAGTTGATATAGCGCAGTACTTGCAACCTCTAGAAATAAAAGGCTTGAAAGGTGTACCTAACGTTGAAGTTGAGACGGTACCGGCCTCATTTATGATCTGGATCGAACTTAATGCTAAAATGGCTCCATTTGATAATGTAGATATACGTCGGGCGATGAATTATGCTTTCCCAATGGAAGACGTAATGAACTCTGTTTATCAGGGACTAGCCAGTCCATTGGATGGGTGTATGCCAAACATATATCCAGGCTTTACCGGTGGTTCTCCATATAGCTATGATCCAGCAAAAGCAAAAGAATTATTGGCAAAAGCAGGATTTGCGGATGGGTTCGAATCAACACTGTCTTACAATGCGGGCGATCCAGTTCAAGAACCAATTGCGATATTGTATCAATCAGCACTTCGCGAGATAGGTGTTAATTTGAATTTGGAGAAAGTCCCTGCTGGATCTTTCTATAACGCTGTATCACAGAGAGAAAAAGCAATGATCTTTTATGTAGACAGTCCATGGTGTCCAGATCCTGGGTACTCAATGACACTATATTTTGATAGTGAAAGCTTTGTTAATTACTCGAACTATGTGAATAGCGAAGTGGATGGTCTTCTAAAAATCGCAGCTGAGACAGCAGACGAAACTATCAGACTTGATGCGATGGGTAAGGCACAAAAGATAGTGATGGACGAAGCGCCTTGGACATTTGTTGCTTATCCAAATTATACAATGGCTAGAAATAGTAATGTTAACGGATGGACATACTACACTTCTAATAATATCCGATTTCAAGACTTCTCTAAAAGCTAATAGCTTTTCAGACGGCTTCACACTTGAAGCCGTCTGAGATATTCGATGTTACTATGTTGCAGAAAAAATCTCTGGAAAAATTATGACAGGCAACTTTAATCTTTTTTTTCGTGTACTCAAAAAACGACCAGATTTTATGCTTGGTTATATTATAGTTGCTTTAATTATTTTCATCGCAATTTTTGCTCCTTTATTTGCTCCGTTTGACCCAATAAAATCCGATGCAAAAAACTATCTTAAAGCTCCCCAATGGCCATACCTAATGGGAACAGATGCAACTGGGATGGATGTCTTTTCAAGAGTTTTATATGCACCGAGAGTAGACCTTGCAATCGCATTATTAGGTACATTACTGTCTGCAATTTTAGGAGTAGTTTTGGGTGCAATTGCTGGCTTCTACGATGGCTCTGGCAAAGTTGCTGGTTTTGGATCAGCTTTCATTATGCGAAGCGCTGATGTCGTACAAGCGTTCCCAGTTTTTGTATTTGCTATTGCGGTTGTTGCGGTATTGGGACAAAGTATTCAAAGTCTTGTAATGGCAATAGCATTCGTAAACGCTCCAATTTATTTAAGATTAATGCGTTCTCAGTGTCTATCTATTCGAAGAATGCGTTATGTTGAAGCCGCTTATGTGGCTGGGACGAGCGACTTTAAAATTATCATTGCCCATGTCATTCCAAATTCAATAGCACCCCTATTAGCTCAGCTATCTGTGAATATTGGATGGGCCATTCTATTGACATCAGCGCTCAGTTTTATAGGGGCGGGCGTCGAGGCTCCAATTCCAGAGTGGGGAAGTATGATTTCAATGGGTTTTCAAAATATTGTTACGGGGCATTGGTGGCCCTCAATATTTCCTGGGTTGGCTTTAGCTGTAACCGTACTTGGTTTCGCGCTGGTAGGCTCAAGTATCGAGATACTTGCAGATCCAGTGAGAACCAGAAAACTTTTATTGTCTTAGAATTGGAAGGGTAAATGAAAAGACTTTATTTGTTCCTTGGAAAACGGCTAATTTTTGTGATACCTCAACTTTTTGGTATAACACTAGTAAGTTTTCTTTTCTTACAACTTATTCCTGGAGACCCCGCAGTACTAATGGCGGGCCCATTTGCTACGCCCTCAGTTTTAGAAAATTTGAGAGCAGAATTAGGACTGGATAAGTCACTTTTTGAACAATTTATAATATATATTTCTAACGTGTTGCGTGGCGATTTGGGAAATTCGTGGCAAACTACTAGGCCAGTTGCGGAAGACCTTTTGCAAAGATTTCCCGCCACTCTCGAACTCATTATACTAAGTTTATTGCTGGCATTAATGATCGGAATACCACTAGGCAGAGCCGGAGCACGTTTAAAAAAAGGCATTACTCGACGGACGGCTGACTATTATGGGCTATTTGCAGGTGCTCTCCCAGATTTTTGGTTAGGCTTAGTATTTATTTATATTTTCTACACCGTGCTAACGATAGTACCAGCTCCATTGGGAAGAATAGACTTTTTTATAATACCACCCCCCTCAGTTACCGGTTCATTATTAATTGATAGTATTATAGATTTGAACCTTGCAGCCTTTAAAAATGCTGTTGGCCATCTAATCCTTCCTGTAGTCACCTTAGGCCTCATAAATGCAGGGCCGATATTAAAAATGACGCAAGCTACGATGGAAAGAATGCTTGATGAGGACTTCAGTAAATATGGTGCACTATGTGGTTTACCAGAAAAAGTGATAGCTAGAAAAGCTTTTAGGAATTCCCTGCCTTCTGTAATTACCATAGTAAGCGTTCTTTTTGGATTTCTGATTGGAGGGGCCGTATTAGTGGAAATTGTATTTAGTTGGGGTGGCGCGGGTCAATATGCAGTCAATGGCGTACTAAACGCTGACTTTAATCCTGTCTTGGGATTTGTTTTAGTTTCAGCCGTTTTTTCCTTGGTAATCTACCTAATAGTTGACCTGTTGTACTTCTATATTGATCCACGTACAACATAACGTCTTGGAGGAATAAAGATTTTACTTTCTGTTGAAAAGGTTAATGTAGATTTTCCAAACGAAGATGGGAAAACCAAGAAAGTAGTCTTGGATGAAATTTCATTTCATGTAGAAAGCAAAGAGATAATTGCACTGGTTGGGGAGTCGGGTTCTGGGAAAACAATACTTTCTCGCGCAATAATGAACCTGATACCTAAACCTGGACGCCTAATCTCTGGAACAATTCTCTATCATGAGAAAAACTTATTAGATCTTAGCAATGAAGAATTAACTAAGCTAAGGGGTAATAGAATTGCAACAATTGTTTCTAATCCAAAAGGTGAACTAGACCCACTTGAAACGATCGGACAGCAAATAAGTAATGTTATAATACATCACTTGGGAATAACACGGGAAGAGGCTAAAAAAAAGGCTATTCAATTATTAAAAGATGTAAAAATACCTGATCCTGAACGTCGTTTTGAGGCATATCCACATGAACTTTCTGGAGGTATGGCGCAGCGCGTTATAATAGCAATTTCCCTTGCTTGTGATCCAGAAATTGTTATTTCAGATGATGCAACTTCCGGATTAGATGTTACCGTTCAAGCTCAGGTTTTAGATCTCCTTAAAAACCTAGTTGTAAATAAAGGTTCTTCTTTAATTTTCGTAACGCGTGATCTTGGTGTAGCAGCGCATTTTGCAGATCGAGTTTGTGTTTTATTCAATGGAAAAATCGTCGAAGATAAATCCACTGCTGACTTTTTTAAAGGCCCAAAGAATGAATATGCTAAGCAGTTGTTATCAGCGTCAAAGTTTCAAGGTACAAAAAAAGTTATCTCGCTTAAAGAATTTGGCACGGGCACACCAGTAAAAGATAAATGGCCCGTAAAAGAAAAATTACTTGAAGTATCAAAGCTGGTAAAACATTTTCCGATCTCTGGCAGCTCGGCAGTTGTTCAGGCGGTGAATGATGTTTCTTTTAGTCTCTCAAGTGGAGAAACCTTAGCTTTAGTTGGCGAGTCAGGTTCTGGAAAGACAACGATTGGGCGATGTCTCTTAGGCCTAGAACAAATGACTTCTGGTAAAATAAATTTTATGGATAAAAAATTAGGGCAAAGGCAAAGCTTTCGTGATCCAGAGCTTATAGGCAAAATTCAACTAGTTTTCCAGGAACCAGCCGAGGCGCTAAATCCAAAGATGACATTGTATGAAATCGTAAGTGAACCCTTAAAAAATCTAAAATCTAATGGAAATAATTTAGAAAAGGCTGTCAGAGAAAGTTTTGATCGTGTAGGCATTTCTGCGTTGGATATGAACAGATATCCCAACGAAATTTCAATGGGGTTCCAGCAAAGAGTCGGAATAGCAAGAGCAATTGTATCCAATCCAAAACTCATTATTTTGGATGAACCAACTTCTGCATTAGATCCAACTGCAAGAGCAGAAATTATGGAGCTATTAATCCAGATACAAAAAGATTTATCTACATCCTATCTTTTCATTTCACACGATTTGTCAGCGGTAAAACACATTAGCCATAAAGTTGCGATCCTTTATTTAGGTAAGATCATCGAACAAGGCGATGCAGACAGAATATTTGCGTCCCCGAGGCATCCATACTCCCTTGGCTTGCTTTCATCTGTTCTCTTGCCAAGCACTAGTGTAAAACGCCCAACCAGTGTAAGTTTAGACGGAGAGATACCTAGCCCCATTAATCTTCCAACAGGCTGCAGTTTAAAAACTAGGTGTCCTTTTCGTGAAGAGCTCAGCGAAGATATTCCAGAAACAGTCCATCTGTCCGATGACCATGTAGTCCATGCATGTAAGCAATGCCTGAGAAAAACTGCAAAAGTTGACATAATGGATTATTTTGAAAAATTTGAACTTGAGAATTACAAGACAGGAAACATTTGAATTTTAATAAGACATCAAGGAGGATGTTATGGGAAAGCTAGACGGCAAAGTATCGGTTATCACTGGAGGTGCAACAGGCATTGGAAAGGGCTGCGTGGAGTGCTTCTTCGAAGAAGGATCAAAAATTGCTATTTTCGACCTAAAAGATGAAGACAGCCATGCAATGGTTAAGGAAATGAATGAAAAAAGGGAGGGATCAGCAACCGCTTATGTTGGTGATGTGAGTAAACCCGATGATGTGCAGAAAGCGTTTGCTCATTTTAAAAAAGAATTAGGCAAGCCAGACATTCTTTTGAATAATGCAGGGTATGATGAACTGGTTCCTATCGAACAAATGACTTTAGAACAATGGAACAGAATGATAGCAGTCCATTTAACAGCAACCTTCCTTTGTACTCAACAAGTCATCGCAGATATGAAAGCCGCGGGTTGGGGAAGGATAATCAACTTCTCGAGCCAACTTAGTCACAAAGGTCAAGAAGAAATGTCACATTACTGTGCAGCTAAGGGTGCTATTAATGCATTCACAAAGTCTCTCGCTTATGAACTTGGGCAAAGTGGAGTACTTGCTAATTGTATAAATCCTGGACCGATTTGGACGCCTCTGCTCGACGATTTAGGAGATGAGTGGGTCGCATATAAAAAATCACAGTTGCCCACCAACAGAATAGGGCTTATTTCGGAAGTCGTTCCATCTGTTTTATTGTTAGCATCCGATGACGGCGGGTTTTATCAAGGCGCTACTCTAAACATGAATGGTGGTGACTATATGATTTAAAAAAATATATTAGATCACGCCAGAAAGGTAAGCATTGTCCAGGATTGGCCCCTACAAACTTACCATCTCTGGCTACATTTCTGTGATATAAATAAACAATGAGATCCTAGTGTTAGAAAATTTATTTACACCCTTAAAGATTGGTTCAACTGTTCTTAAAAATAAAATAATCATGGCTCCTTTGACTAGGCAATCAGCATTTTCGGACGGAACTCCAACTAAGGAAATGGCCGCTTATTACGCTAGGCGAGCACAAGGGGGTGTCGGTTTAGTGATCACTGAAGGAACATACCAAGTTGATGAGTTGGGTTGTAAGGCATATTTATCGCAGCCCGGTATCACAAATAAGGACCACGTAGACGCATGGAGAAAAACTACAGATGCCGTGCACGATTACGACACTCCAATTATTTGCCAATTAATGCACGGAGGAAGAGTTTCAGATCCTCGGTGCTTGTTCAAGAATGAAGCACCTGTATCTGCTTCGGCAACAAAAAGCGAAGGATGGGTACTTTATACAGATACCGACGATGAATTGCATGATAGAGGTATAAAAGGTAAATGGCCAAAAGTTACTTTTCCAAGAGCCAGAGAGTTGAGTGCCCAGGACCTCGAAAAGGTTGCGGACGGTTTTGCAGAGGGTGCAATAAGAGCAATGAATGCTGGTTTTGATGGGGTTGAGATTCATGGAGCTAATGGGTATCTTATTTATCAATTTATTCATCCCAAAACTAATCTAAGAAGTGATAAGTACGGAGGCTCGCCAGAAAATAATGTTAGGTTTGCCAAACTAGTTTGCGACAAAGTGCGCGATGCGATTGGACCAAACAAGTTAATTACATTAAGACTTAGCCAAGATGGGGTTGACGATTTTGATGGTCTTTGGCCCGGTGGAGTAAAATATGCTGAGGAGATTGGAGCTGCCTTGGCTGATTGTTCAGCTGACGCACTGCATTGGTCTAGCTTTGATTGGCAGGATAATCGTGATCCCAATTCGAGTATACCTATGCCTAAGGTAATCAGAGCGTTTTCCAAAAAACCAATGTTAGTAAACGGCGGTATTACTGACGGCAAGGATGCCGAGCTTGTTCTTGATACAGAAGCAGGGGATGCTGTGGTAGTAGGAAGGCCTTTGTTTGCCCACCCTGACTGGCCACATATAATTCGCTCAGGCATTCCCTACAAGTGGAGTGAATTTGATAGGAAATATGTGGTACAGCCACCAGTAGATCTGTCTCTATGCTACCCAATGGATCGTCTGATACCAGATTGGGACCCTGATTTTTCAAAACGGCGAGAAATAACTTAAATCTGCCTTTTAAAATGACCAAAGTTACGGAAGGGTTTCATACAAATTAGCCAAAAATACATGTATTATTTGGGCTCAACCTTTTTTAACAACAAGGCATTACATGCTATTATCGGTATTATACCCAACCAAATATAGATTGGCACTGTTCCATTCGTAAACCAGATTTCAATTAAGGCTGCCCAGACTGGGATTAAATAAGTGTAGGAACTTACTTTTGTACTAGAGATATTTCTGCTGGCAAATGCGAGTAACGAAAATGTTCCGATGCTTGCGAATATAACCAAATATAAAAAACTCAGCCAGTATTTTATCGAGAAGTTTAAAACGACCGCCAGCTCCAGATTTTGTAGCGAAATAAAAAACAAAAGAACTGCGCCATAGAAAGTTACTCCCGCTGTTATCTCTAATGAGTTTGCTTTTATTTTGAATTTAGGAAGCAACACTATATAGAGTGCATGAAAAATAGTACCAAGTAAAATTAAGAGATCACCAAGATTAAAATTCAAATTAAGTAAATTCCTAAAATCGCCTTTCATAATCACAAATATTGCTCCACATGCTCCAACAGCTAAAACTAAGAAGGTCTGTAGAGTGGGAAACTGCCGAGCAAAAATTGAACTTAAACCTAGGGCAATAAAGGGTAATAGGGTGAAGATAGTTGCGGCGGATGTTGGGCTGGTGAAGCGTAATGAATAGAAAAGTAGTATAAAGAAAAATACATAACAAGCCGCTAAGATCGTAAGACTTTTCCAATACCTAATTAAGAACCATAACTTGCGATTAAAAAATATCAGATAACCTATTAATATCAATGCCGATAACGCAAATCGTAACAAGGTTAAAAAGTCAGGGCTTATCTGATCAGCAAGTATAGCACTTACAACAAACGACCCCCCCACAAACGCTGAAAAACTTAGCATAGCAAGGTGTGAAAGTAACGGTATCGACTTCATAATTAAACCTCCAAAATGAGATGCCAGTTTTGTACTCCAAAACAATTTACGGCTGGAAAATAAAAAAATCTTTACCAAAAAATTAAGCTAAATCTACGCTAAAGATAACGTCATCTTATAAATAAAAATTTTACGAAATTAACTCCCTAAATCGATGTTTTCAACAAATTCATAAATTTGTGTATGATCAACATCGTCTTCAAAAGATTTGATAGAATAATTTAGGTATTTGGATACTGCATTTAGAAGTTCTAAACTCATTCCATGTTCTTCAGATTCTAATTTGGCGATACCAACATCTTTGGCCATTAAAGCAAGCGCAAACCCTGAATTGAAGGCTCTATTTAAGATGAATTGCTTTAGTTTTTTCTCAGTAGTATTATTCTTACCAGTCGAACTGTTTAAAATTTCAGTAAATTTATTTTCTTCAATACCAATTTTTTTTGCAACAACTAATGCTTCGCACGTCGCGATTAAACCTGCTGCTGACACATAATTATTTAGTGCTTTAGCTGCGTGACCAGTTCCAGTCTTGCCACAATAAAAAGCTTTTTTCCCAAGCGCATCGAAGATATGAACCTTTTTATCGAATAATTCTTTTGAACCACCAACCATTATGCTCAACTCTCCTGATTTAGCTCGTGCAACACCCCCAGAAACTGGCGCATCTAAAACTTGCATCCAACCCTCAAGTCTATGTTTAATTTCCTTAGTATCTTGAGGCAACGATGACGACATTTCCAGAAGGACACTTCCTGGTTTAGTCCTTTGAAAATTATCATCAGTAAATAAAACTTCTTTAACTTCCTTCCCACTCGGAAGCATTGTTATTACTGTTTCTGCATGTGACAATGCGTTCTTTACCTCATCAAAACTAAATCCAGAAAAAGTATTCCTAGCACTCTTATTCATGTCGTAACCGATAACGTCCAAACCAGAAGCTCGCAAGTTCTCGGCCATCGGCAAGCCCATTTTCCCCAATCCAATAAATAAGATTTTATCCATTGTTTTTTAAAAATTAAATGTAAATTTGTATTAATAACATTCGTAAAGCTCAAAATAATGGCGGTCAATCAGTTTACCAAAATAATTGATAATTTTACTAAAGCCACGGAACTACAAAAATCTTGCTGAAAAAATATTCATTAGATAAATTAAAATTATAAAATTATAATCCTTGCCCTCATGAGTACTTCGATAAAGAATGCTTATTATACTTACAGAAAATAAGTGGCAAAGCGGTGTAAAAATCAAATGAAAAAAAATCCCGAAAAATACTTTAAAGCATCCGGTGAGATTATTGGTTCTGCAATTAAATCTGGAAATCTAGATGCTGTGGAATATACCGAGTATCTTTTGGATCTAATAAGCAAACAAGACTCCACCATTTTTTTAAATGTAACCAAAGAAAGAGCCTTAACGGAAGCAAAAAACGCAGGTAAGCGTGCAAAAAACGGAGAGACTTTATCAGCACTAGATGGGGTGCCAATAGCATACAAGGATTTAATTGACATGGTAGGCGAGCCTACAACTGCTGCATCCAATTTGCTGCAAGCCAGCCCTAAGGCCACAAAAGACGCTTATGTTGTACAAAAAGCTACCCAAGCAGGTATGGTTAACCTTGGAAAATTGAATTTAACCGAATTTGCTTACTCTGGTCTTGGCTTAAACCCCCACTTTGGAACACCGCATAATCCAAATTCACCGCAAAAGCCACGTGCTCCCGGTGGTTCGTCCTCTGGATCAGGAGTTTCTGTAGCTGCAGGTCTGACGCCGATAGCCATTGGAACGGACACTGGAGGATCAATCAGGATACCTGCGGCTTTTAATGGGATTGTAGGTTACAAACCATCCGAAGGACGAATAAATAAAACCGGTGTTTTTGCTCTTTCAGCCACATTTGATACAGTCGGGCCGTTAACAACAAGTGTTAAAGACTGCATATTAATTGACGAGATCCTCAGTACGGCAGGTGGAAGACAAATTTGTAACGCAAAACACGACAAGATAAGCCTTTTTATTCCTGAGGGTGTAGTATTTGAGGAATTAGAGCAAACCGTAGCTAAAAACTTTGAAAAAGTTATCAGCAAACTCGGTAAAATAGGAATAAAAATTAGATATGGTAAATGCTCTGAACTTTCAGAAGCTATAAGGTTAGCCCGTGAGTTAGGTACTATAACTGCCGCAGAGGCCTACATCGAACACGAAAATCTCTTGTTAAGTGACAGTCGTAAAAAGATTGATAGGCGCGTCGTAAAAAGGATTGAGATGGGACATGCAATGTCGGCTCCGGCTCTTATAAAACTACAAAGGGCTCGACAGAAATTAATGGCATCTCTAACAGAACGATTAAATGGTTCATTAATAGCAATGCCAACTACGCCTATCACAGCGCCAGCAATAGAATTACTTGAGAGCGATGATGATCTATTTCATAGCATAAATCTTAGAACACTCAGAAATACAGCGGTCGGGAACTTTCTAAATACACCAGGTGTGGCTATACCGAATGGTAAAGATAAAAATGGTATGCCAACGAGTTTATTAATTTCCGGCGTCGCAAATAGCGATGACTTTTTATTGTCGGCTGCAAGTTTGCTCGAAAAAGAGATAAAAAAAACCTACGATTTTTAAAAATACATTCTTACTCATTATCATAAAAATTTTATTTGATTTCGAACGATACTCGATATTAAACGAAGTATTGCACCTATAGATACATTATGAAGAATAATGCGCCAATACTTGTAAGCTAAAACTTGGTGATTTTGCAATGATTATCAGTATTTTTTGTCTAGTCTATCAGTTTCTGTCTGTTTCGGAAGAATTAAAGCAGCAATTAATATAATAACAGCTATCCCACCCATAAGAATAAATATTGTGTTGAACTCGTAACCATTTTGCATAAGTAAGCTACTAACCGGCAAAACACTAGCACCCACACACAGGTTGAGTAAAAACTTTACACTGAGTATTTTACCTCTCCTCTCATCTGGTATGTATCTGGATAAGATCGCATCATTGATTGGAATTTGCCCAAACACAAAACACATTGCAACTAGCGAAATAAAAAATAAATGCCAATTGTGCAATGCAGAGGCAAAAAAGATAAAGATTATTTGACCAAGCGCAATAAAAAGTAAAACTGACTTTGGTGAATAAATATCAATCAATCGGCCAATAACTATCTGAGAAAACGAGGCACATGCATACACCGTTGTAGCCAAAGCACCAGTTACAGCGACAGACGTTGAAATATCGACAAGATAAATCTCAAAATACCGCGGTATTATGAAAGTCATTGCTCCAAAAATAAAACCTCCAGCTAAAGTGGATAGAGCAATAGACCCTAAAGCCCACTCCCAATTTCTTGCAAAACTTCTATTCACTTCAACGTTTTCAGTCTGCTTGGCTAAGGGCCTATCCTCAAGAACTAGACTAAATATGACTCCAAATATTAAGCAGATAATTCCTGGTATAATGAAACAGAGCCGCCAGTCCCCAAAAAGTAAAATCGCACCAATAACTAAAGGCGCAGCCGCAACCCCCATATTTCCATATACTCCATTTATTCCCAACCTAAGCCCTAGTTTATCATTTTTTGCTAAGAGCATAGCAGTACCAACTGGATGATAAATTGATGCAAAAATACCAATAATAGCCAAAGACGCCGAGAGAACAAGTAAACTACTAGATATTCCTGCCGAGATAGACGCAACCGCAAGTCCAAAATGATAAATAACCATCAGCAAAGCTCGAGAGAACTTATCTGCCAAATATGAAGCAAATGGAGCAAAGGCTCCAAAAAATACAAAGCTTAAAGTACCATAAACAATTATTTCATCATAAGTTAAATCAAAATATCTCCCGGCGTCATACGCAGCCTTTGCAAAAATTAGCATTATAAAATGATCAAAAAAATGACTTATATTAAGATATATATCTCGCACCGTTTTTGATCTTAATTTTGCCTGTCCCATTTTTGTCAGAACTGAGCTTAGCCCCATTTAGTACCTAAGGCCGACTCTATTAAGGCCAGCCCTATTTAAACTAGTTAATACATCGAAATCAAAATTTTAAAAATTCTAACACCATGGGTGAGGTACTAAAGAGACAAATAGCCTATTTTATTAAGTTACGATGGTAGCGGAGGAGGGACTTGAACCCCCGACACGCGGATTATGATTCCGCTGCTCTAACCACCTGAGCTACTCCGCCATTGTCGCGATTGAAGTAAGAGTTTTAAATGAATACGTCAAGCTCATATTCTATGTTTTTCTATATTGTAT
>MDSV01067995.1_pt1 | contig 15813 bp, 15 predicted proteins | sample 810851 | NCBI WGS metagenome assembly MDSV01 (sample SAMN05326640, study PRJNA326480) | marine metagenome | isolation source: seawater | place: Atlantic Ocean: North East | collected 2012
ATATTACCAAGTTAATTGATTTCCATGATAAAAAACCTGAAGGAGTCACCATAACTTCATATCCTATTTCAATACCGTTTGGAGTACTAAAAACCGGCCCTAAAGATATCGTGCTAAAATTTGAGGAAAAACCAATCTTAGATGAAGTCATGAATATAGGATATTGTATTTTTTCAAAAGATAATTTTAGTATTTTTAAAACATCAGATAGTTTGGTTGATGTTTTTAATACATTAATATTAAAAAGTAAACTTAGATGCTATAAACATACAAATATTCATATAACCATTAATACAATTTCAGAGTTAGAATATGCAGAAGAAAATATTAAAAAAGTATTTTAATCAATCATATTGGAAAGATAAAACTATACTTATAACAGGTGTAAATGGTTTTATTGGAGGCAATCTTTCTAAAAAATTAATTTCACTAGGCTCTAATGTAATAGGAATCTCAAATGAGGATTCTAAAAATAAATTCTTAATATATGAAAATATTGATAAAAAAATAATAAATTATAAATTAGATTTAAGATCCTATAATTCAATCAAATATGTGACACTGAAACATAAAATAGATATCTGTTTTCATTTGGCAGCTCAAGTTGATGTAAATAAGGCAAAATTAGATCCATTCACAACATTTGAGTCAAATATCAGAGGGACCTACAATCTACTTGAAGTGCTTAGAAACACAGATAGTATTAAATCAATAGTTATGGCTTCATCAGACAAGGCATATGGTGAATATCCCAAGAAGGATTTACCATATCTTGAAGATTATAGTTTGAAAGCAATTTATCCATACGATGTATCTAAAGCAGCAGCAGACATGATTGCAAAATCATATGCATCTAACTTATTTAATTTACCAGTAATTACAACAAGATTTTCTAATATTTATGGGCCTGGACAATTAAATTTCTCTGCCCTTATACCAGATTGTATTTTGGCTAATTTAAACTATAAGAAATTCATACCGAGAGGGGATGGTGAAAATCTTCGTGATTTTTTATTTGTTAATGATGTCGTAGAACTATATTTATGTTTAGCATATAACCTTGATAACAATCAAAATCTAAAAGGTGAAATATTCAATGCTGGAACAGGGTCTGGTTATAAGGTCAAAGATATAATTTTCAAGATATGCGAAATAAATAAGAATTTAGACTTATATAATGAAATACAACTTAGTTTTAAAAACAAGAAATTAACTGGTGAAATTGAGAATCAATTTATGACATATGATAAACTTAATAGTTATTTTAATTGGATGCCACAATACTCTATCAATGAAGGGCTTGTAGCTACATTTAACTGGTATAAAGATTTTCTTGAGAATAATAGCTATAAGAATTTTAGGAATGATTAAATAATATGAAAATATTAATTTTGGGAGCAGATGGATATTTGGGTTGGCCTACTTCTATAGATTTAGCTTTAGATAATCATGAGATACTGTTAATTGATAATTATGCAAAAAGATCTATTATGAAAGAGAATAATAGAACTCCATTGATAATAAATAGAAAAATTGATAGTAAAATAAAAATTTTAAAAAAATATAATCCAAAAGTATCTTTTAAAAATATTGATTGTTGTAATTTTAAAAAATTTACTGATATGTTTATTAAATTTAAGCCTGATGCTGTTATACATTTTGCAGAACTGCCTTCGGCACCATATTCAATGCTCGGCCCTAAAGAAGGTTGGTTAACAATGCAGAATAATTTACAAAGTACATATAATCTTATTTGGAATGTAAAAAATCATCATCAAAATTGTCATATTATTAAACTTGGCACAATGGGGGAGTATGGAACACCAAATATTGATATAGAGGAAGGATGGATTAACATTAAACATAAAAAAAGAAGTCAAAGGTTTTTATATCCAAGACAAGCGTCAAGTCTTTATCATACCTCAAAAATAATGGATACAGATTTGATTTGGTTCTATTCTAGATTGTATGGGTTAAAGGCAACTGATTTAATGCAAGGCCCTGTATATGGTATATACACAAATGACTTCTCAAAGGAAAATCATCTTGCTCCAACATTTACATATGATGATATGTTTGGCACAGTTTTAAACAGATTTATTGTGCAATCAGTTGCGAATATGCCTCTCACTGTTTATGGGTCAGGAAGTCAAATAAGAGGATATTTAAATATTAAAGATACAATTCAATGCATAAAACTAGCTTTAGAAAATCCTCCAGAAAAAGGCGTCTTAAATATTTTTAATCAATTTACAGAACAATTCTCTGTTAGCGAATTAGCTGATAAAGTAGCATCAGCTCTCAAAAATATAAATATAAATGTTAAAATAAAATCAATTAAAAATCCAAGAATTGAAAAAGAAACGCATTATTACAATGCAAAAAATAATGGAATGAAAAAACTTGGTTTAAAACCTACTCTTCTAACAGATGATATAATTATTAATATTGCTGAATATGTTATTGATAATAAGAAAAATATTAATAGAGAAATAATTAGTCCTAAAAGTAGCTGGAAATGAAAATATTAATAACTGGTGGCCTTGGTTTTATTGGAAGCAACTTACTAGATAAACTTCATAGAAATATATCTATAAAAAAAATAATTATTATAGATAATTTTAGCAAAACAAATCTTTCTAATTTAAGTAATAATATTAGATATAAATATTATTCATCTGGAAAATCATATACAAGATCTAGATATAGAGTAGAAATAATAAAAGCTGACATTAGTGATCATAAGTTAGCTATTAAGTTAACAAGAGGAATTGATTATGTTGTGCATTTAGCTGCAGAATCTGGTGTAGAATTATCAATCAATAACCCGCAAGAGGCATTCAATATTAATGTCAAATCAACTTTTAATTACTTAGAAGCCTCAAGAATTAATAATATTAAAAGATTTCTATTTGCTTCTAGTTGTGCAGTTTTTGGAGATATTGAACCTCCTCATCATGAAGAGTTGCCTAGAAAACCTATTTCTCCATATGGATCTTCTAAACTTAGTATTGAGTCTTTTTGTGAAACATATAATAATATTTTCAAACTAAATACAACTATATTAAGGTTTAGTAATGTCTATGGAAATCATTCGATACATAAAAACAGCGTCATTTCTAAATTTGTGAAAAATATATTAAATAATAAAGCAATTACTATAAATGGTGATGGAAAAATAACTAGAGACTATATTCATGTAGAAGATATATGTAATGCAATCTATAAATGTATGAAGCTGAAAAAAAGCATGCAAGTTTATCATGTAGCTACTGGTAAAGAAACTACATTAAATATTTTGGTTTTTATGATAAAGAAAATTTTCAAGAAGTATAATAAAAATAATATCCTCGTCAAACATACTAATGAGAGAATAGGAGATATGAAAAAAAACTATTCTATTGTCTCTAAGATAGAGAAAGAGGCAAATTGGAAATCCAAAATATCTCTTCATAGAGGTCTAGATGAAACTATTAAATGGTATCTAACCGAACTAAATAGATAATAAAATGATTATTTGCATCTATATATGACGTATCTTATATCACTCATAATAACATTTATCGGATGTCTTTTTTTAGTACTGAGACCATTAGAGTTAGCTAAATCTAATAATAGATCAATGCATACCAGTGATATTCCAACATCTGGTGGAATTGGCTTATTTATAGGTTTCATGATTACAATTATATACGAAGCTAGAACCATACCATATGTTCTTATCATTCTTGGAATTATATTTATAATTGGTGTCTTAGATGATAAGAGCAAGCTTTCCAGTATTTCTAGATTTATAATCCAAATATTTATATCAATTACATCAATATATTTGGTTGGTGGCTTAATGCTACATCCTATTTTATTTGTTATATCTGTTATTTTTATGACTTATTTGATAAATGCATATAACTTTATGGATGGAATTGACTCAATTCTTACCCTGCAGTCATTATTCTATCTGACGACCATTCTTATATTTTTGAATGAATACTCACCTTGGCTAACAAGTATTCAGATAATGATTGGTGCATTAGTTGCTTTTATGTTTTTCAACTTCCATCCTGCTAAATTATTTATGGGAAATTCTGGAAGCTATTTCATAGGAGCATATATTTCAATTCTTATGATTAGCATACATCTTTCAGCAGAAATAAATATTTTAACGTCATTAATACTAATTACGACAATCATAGGTGATACTGCATATGCAATAATACGTAGATTTATTGATAAACTAATATCCATTCATGAGGAAAGCCAGTCTATAATTATTGCTTTAACGGGAGGCGTAAAATATGTTTTTTCTGTTCCTCATCGTACACACAACTATCAAAAATTAGCGCTTAAGCATAAGAATCATGGCAAAGCCGTATTATTTATAATGATTTTTAATGTTCTATGGTGTTTACCATTAGCCTTAATATCTGTAAACCATAGTGCCTATAGTGTATTATGCATATTTGTAAGCTATACTCCATATTTGCTATGGTGTTATAAAAATAAGACAGGAATTGAGGAAAATTGAAAAAAACTCTCATTACATTACCTAGAAACCTGAAAAGATTGTTGCTTATTGCAATTGATGTTTTAAGTATATGGTTAGCTTTATGGATAGCATTAATAATAAGAGCTGATCAGTTCTTTATACCTACAGATGGTTATGCGCTTACAAATGCTCAGCCATCAGATCTTTTTGATGTATTTATTCTAGCATCTGTTATTACTGTGCCAATCTTAGTGTTTTCTAGACTATATAGAACTATAACTAGATATATTACCATTGAAACGTATGTAAAAATTGCAAAAGCTTGTCTACTTGCAGGAATAACATGGTCGATCATTATTTACTCATTGAATTACCCCATTCCTAGGACTGCATCAATCACATATATTTTATTATCAACAATATTTGTATTCATTACTAGATTTACTGCTAGAGCAATATTGATACCAAGATTATTAGGACATAAAAAAAATATTCTTATATATGGAGACATAGAATCTGCTAGTAGAATGATTCAGTTATTAAAAAATGATCTTTTATCCCACACCATTGGAGTACTTAGTGAAGATAATGAACTCAAAAAGACTAGAGTCGGAGAGGTATCAATATATTTAAAAAAGGATCTCAAGAGAATTATCCCTGAAAAGAATATACAAGAAATAATAATTATTATTAATAAAAAATCCAAATCATTGCTTAGAGAGTTAATACAAGAATTAGAAAAATTTCCAGTAAAGCTAGTTAAAATTCCAGAAATTGGACAACTGACTCAAGGAAATTTAAAACTTGATGATATGCAAAAAATTAACATTGAGGATTTATTAGGTAGAGATACTGTTGAACCTGATCCTTATCTTCTTAATTCTTGCATTGAAGAAAAAACTATTCTAATAACAGGTTGCGGAGGATCTATAGGTTCTGAAATATGTAGACAAATTATAAAACTAAATCCAAAAAAATTAGTGTTAATTGAGCAATCAGAATTCTTTCTTTATGATATTCAGCAAAACTTACTTGATTTTAAGTTAAAAAACAAATGTAAAGTTCCAATTAGTTCTTATCTTGGCTCTGTATCAGATTCAGACTTTATAAACAATATATTTAAAAGAGAAACTATAGATACCATATATCATGCTGCTGCTCACAAACATGTGCCCCTTGTTGAGCATAATCCGTTAGCTGCAATTCAGACTAATATATTTGGAACAAACATTGTTGCAAATGCCGCATATAAAAATAATGTTTCAAATTTTGTCTTAATTTCTAGTGATAAAGCAGTTCGCCCCACTAATGTAATGGGGGCAACAAAAAGATTTGCGGAATTGATACTGCAATCTTTGCAGGATTTAGTTAATAATCTACCTTCTAATAAGTGTAAAACTAAATTTTGTATGGTTAGATTTGGAAATGTACTAGATACATCAGGTTCAGTGATACCATTATTTAGAAAACAAATTGATTCTGGAGGTCCAGTAACGGTAACAGATCCTAGAGTAATTAGATATTTCATGACAATTACAGAAGCAACAGAACTCGTAATTCAAGCTGGATCACTAAGTGAAGGTGGCGATGTATTTTTACTTGAAATGGGTGAGCCCATGTATGTATTAGACTTAGCAAAAGAAATGATTAGGCTTAGCGGAAATGAAATTAAATCTAAAGAGAATCCAAATGGTGATATAGAAATTGTTTTCACTGGATTAAGAGATGGTGAAAAACTATATGAGGAATTATTGATTGGAGATAAGGTCAATAAAACTATCCATACGCATATTATGAGAGCTAACGAAGAGAAATTAACATATGAAAAAATAACTGACTTCTTAGATAAATTTAAAGAGCTAAGCTCAAGATCATCAACTAATTCTATACAGAAGTTATTAAATGAAGCTGTAGATGGTTATGAACCATATATCCAAAATAATATTTTAAAGCTTAAACAATAAACCTAATTCTTTTCTAAATAATTATATATGAAAAATAAATTTAAGAATAAAAAAGTTCTTATCACTGGTCATACTGGATTCAAAGGATCTTGGTTAGCAACTTGGTTAAAGAAACTTGATGCAAAAGTTATTACATTATCTAAAGATGTACCAACTACACCTGCCCATTATGATCTGATGAAAGATTTACTTGATAGTGATATAAGAATGGATGTCACAAATTATGAAGAAATATCTAAAACAATTCACAACTATAAACCTGATTATTTATTTCATCTTGCAGCTCAACCAATTGTCTTAACTTCATATGATGATCCATTTACAACATTTCAAAGCAACACAGTTGGTACGTTGAATATTTTAGAAAGCCTAAGAAAATCAAATCATAAATGTACAGCAATAATTATCACTAGTGATAAATGTTATGAAAACTTGGATCAAAAAATTAAATATAAAGAAAGCGATAGAATGGGGGGTAAAGATCCTTATAGCGCATCCAAAGGATCAGCTGAATTAATAATCAGAAGTTACTGTGAATCTTTCTTTAAAAAAGAAACCTCAAATATTAAATTAGCATCTGCGAGAGCGGGCAATGTAATAGGTGGCGGCGATTGGGCTATGCATAGAATTGTACCCGATTGTATTAAATCATGGGCAGCTAACAAAGAAGTCATAATCAGAAATTCTTTATCTACCCGGCCTTGGCAACATGTCCTTGAACCACTTAGTGGCTACTTAACATTAGCTTTACAGCTAGAAGAAAATAAGGATCTAAATGGCGAATCATTTAATTTTGGGCCTTCTACTCAAAATGAGTACTCTGTTGGTGACTTAGTCAATGAACTATCAAAGCAATGGCCTGGCTCTATGTGGAAGGACACTACAAATAACAATAAAAAACTATATGAGGCTAGTTTGTTGAGCTTAGACTGTAATAAAGCTTATAATCTACTAAATTGGTCATCTGTCTTGAAGTTTCCTGATACTGCCAAATGGACTGCTAAATGGTATTATGAATATTATAATCAAAGTAAGAAGTCTGCAATGAAATTGACAGCTGATCAGATACAAGCATATAGCGAATTATCTAAAATATTTGGATAGAAATAAAATGTTAGATGGAATAATAAAAACACCTTTGAAAAAGATAAATCTAGATGATGGCGCGGTTTTTCATGGGATAAAAAAAAATGATACTGGTTTTGTAGATTTTGGAGAGGTTTATTTTTCATTCATTAATAAAGATGCAATAAAAGGATGGAAGTTACATCAAAGAATGACTTTAAATTTAATGATACCAATAGGAAAAATAAAATTTAATTTTGTTGATTCTAGAAAAACCTCTAATACTTATAATGATTTATTTGAAATCATTTTATCTGATCAAGACTATTTCCGATTAACTGTGCCGCCTAATATATGGTTTGCATTCAAAGGAGTGGGACAAGGTGTTAATATGCTAGCAAATGTTGCTGATATGGCTCATGATCCAGATGAAATTTTAAGAAAAGAATTAAATGATATAGAATTTAGCGATATAAAATGAAAGTAATAATATTAGCAGGTGGACTTGGCACAAGACTTGGTGAAATGACTGAAAAGATTCCAAAACCCATGATTGAATTAGATGGTAAACCAATTCTTTGGCATATAATGAATATTTTTTCAGAATTTGGTCATAATGACTTTTATATTGCTACTGGATACAAATCATATGTAATAGAAAAATATTTTGAAGATAATCCCTCTGACTGGAATGTTCATACAATTGATACTGGTTTAGACACAATGACAGGCGGAAGAGCTAAAAGAATAAGCAAATATTTAGATAATGAACGATGTTTTTTAACATATGGTGATGGTTTGGCGAATATAAATATTGATAAATTACTAAGTTTCCATAAACGCAATAAAAAATTAGCAACTATTTCAGCCGTGAGACCTCCAGCAAGATTTGGAGAATTATACTTAGAAGGTGATATTGTATTATCTTTCAAGGAAAAACCACAACTTCAAAGTGGCTGGATAAATGGAGGTTTTTTTGTATTAGAGCCAGAGTTTTTTAAATATATTGATAATGATAAAACGCTTCTTGAGAGAGAGCCAATAGAAATTATTGCTGATAAAAAAGAGTTAGTTGCATATAAACATGAAGGATTTTGGCAATGCATGGATACAAGACGAGATTGGGAGTTATTAAACTCATTACTTGATGAGGATATCCCTCCATGGAAACTTAAAGATGACTAAAAAACTCTCGAAAAAGACTCCAATTTATATAACTGGCTCAACATGTGACTTAGGTCTATCTATTTTAAAAAACATAGACGGTCAAAAATTTAAAATTATAGCATTAGTTAGAAATATTGAATCTGCTAAAAAACTTCATAAATTTGATGATGTAATTTATCAAAAATTTGATTTGGATGAACCTGATTTAAATATCGATATTGAGCAAAACAGTACTCTCATACATTGTGCCTGGGAAAATCCTAGAGATGTTAATGCTCGTGAACATATTGATTCTATAATGACTAAGCATTATACCTTCATTGAAAAATTAGTTGATAAAGGGATAAAAAAGATACTTGTTATAGGAACATGTGCAGAATTTGGGCTTTCATATGGTCCTGTTAGCGCAAATGATGAAACAACTCCATGTACTCATTATGGATCTGGTAAAGATTTATTACACAAATCGTTAAGATTATTAGAAAAGAAATCTGATTTTAAATTGCTTTGGCTTAGAGTTTTTAATGTATTTGGAGAATCAATCAATAAAAATACAGTAGCCTCTCTCTTTAATAAAGCAATAAGTGATGGATTGAAAGAATTCCCAATGTCGATGGGAGAGCAGACTTTTGACTATCTTCATTTAAATGATGCTGCTGCAAGAATAGTTAATGCTATTGATAAAGATAGCGGGATATATCATGTTTGCAGTTCTCAACCAATAATGCTTAAGAATTTATTAGCTAAAATAAAGAAAGAAGCCAATTCATCTATAAAGTTAAAACTAGGCGTATATCCATATAGAAATCATGAGCCGATTGCAATATGGGGACAGAATGATGATTTAAAATTATTATGATGAATTATAATATCAGTAATAGGCAGTAAGTTATTAATCATATAAATAATCCTAATAAGGAAATAAGAATTGCAATACTTGGTGCGAGTGGTATTGGTTTAGTTCATATAAGAAACTTTCTAAGTTTAGGAGTTAATATAGTATCTATATTATCATCATCTAAATATTCGGGGATAAAAACATCGAAACTAATAAAAGAAAAATATGGTGAAGATGTCAAATATTATACAGATTTAAATGTATTAATTAATCAATCAAGACCAAATGCAATATCTATCTATACACCAGCAGATCTTCATTATCAACATCTATGTCAAGCCTTAAATAATAACATACCAGTCTTTTGTGAAAAACCACTATTTTGGAATAAGAATATATCTTTAGAAGATATAAAACATAATCTTATCAAATTATCTAAATATAAAAATAAGACAATATTTCTCAATACAAGTAATATATATTTTCTAGAAAATATTAGACATGAAATACCAGATAAAGAATTAATTAAAAGATTTAGTTTTAGATTTCATACAAATGGTGTCTTTAGAGGAAAAGATATTGGATATGATCTGTTGCCACATGGATTGTCAATGTTGATAAAAATTTTGGGAGAGAGGAATATAAGTGCGCTTAAAAAGAATATTGTGAATAATAATTATAGTTGCTCTTTCAATTATGGTGATTCTTTAATACAATTTGATTTATCACAAGATGATAATATATCTAAAGAATTATCATTTGATATAAATGAAAAAAAATATATCAGGATACAAGAAGGAGATTATAATAAATATAACGTCTTTCTAAAAAATTTAGATACTGGTATTTTAACTAAGATTGAAGATCCTTTTCTTACTCATATGAAATGTTTTATAAAGGCATGTAAATCTGATAGATTATCAATCAATCATGATTTTTTTGATGAGACCTCTTATAATTTAAGACTAATGGGGAGAATAATTTTAGATTAAAGGTGAAAAAATCTTAATGACTGGATTGCAGTTAACTATGAATAAAAATAATAAAAAAATATTAATTACTGGTGGAGCTGGTTTTGTTGCTAGTCATCTAGCTGAAGCAGCTTTGACACAAGGCTTTGAAGTAGTAGTAATTGATATATTTAATTCCGAAACAACACCTGTCAAAAATAAAAATAAAAATATTAATATCTTGTTAGATATAGCCAAGAAAAATAATATCCGTCTTGAAATATATAAATCTGATATCAGAAATGAGAAAGCAATTGAAAAGATATTTACACAAGAAAAACCCAATATTGTTATTCATGCTGCAGCACTAGCTCGTGATAGAGACAGTATGGACATCCCCCTAGATTTTATAAAGACAAATGTGATAGGTAGTCAAAATATCATTAATGCAGCTGCGAAAGTAGAGGAAATTGAACAATTTATTATAATTTCTACTCGTAGTGCAGTAGGGCAGACTAAATCTGCAGATTCATTAATGACAGAGGACCAACCAATGCGTCCAATTAACCCATATGGCGCAACTAAATTAGCAATGGAAGGATTATTTCATTCTTATCACTCGGATACTAATGTATCTGTCAAGATATGCAGGATGCAACCAATATATGGTCCTAGAGGTAGACATGATATGTTTGTCTGGAGAATATTCAACTCTATAATAACAGGAGATCAAATACAAAAATATGGTGATGGACAAGGTGTGAGAGATTGGCTATATATATCAGATGCAGTCGACGCAGTTTTTAATTTATTAAATACTGAAATAAGTTTTGGTGTATTTAATATTGGTGCTGGTGAAATGACCTCAACTAATGATTTGATAGAATTGTGCGAGCAAATAGCTGCTAAAAAAGCAAATATGATAAATATTCCAGCTATAAGAGGTGATGCTGTGTTTGCTGGTATTGCTGATTGCACAAAAATATACAAGATATGTGGTTGGAAGGCAAAGATTAAGATTATAGAAGGTCTAAAAAAAACATATAAATATATGAAGAAATGAAAATATCCGTCATTTTGACAACCTATAATAGAGGCAAGACTTATCTTAGACAAGCAATTCAGTCAGTAGTTGATCAAACGTATAAGAATTGGGAGTTAATAATATTTGATAACTATTCAACTGATAATACTGATGAGATAGTTCGAGAGTTTTCAAAATATAATATCAAATATAATAAGCTCCAGAATAACGGTATAATAGCTAGATCTAGAAATGCTGCTATTAAACTTGCAACAGGTGAATATATTGCCTTAATTGATTCAGATGATTATTGGGAAAATAATAAATTAGCAGTAAGTTGTAAATATCTATCAAAAAATAATGACGATGGGTTTTGTCATGCTGAAAATTGGCTATTTAGTGATGGGAGAAATATGATTAAAAAATATGGTCCTGAAAAAAGATTTTTATTTAATAATCTATTAACTCAAGGGAATTGCCTATCTCCATCTGCTACTCTTATAAAGAGAGAAATTTTAAATCAAGTAGGGGGGTACTCGGAAAAAGAAAAATTTATTACCGCAGAAGACTATGATTTATGGCTTAAAATATCTAAGAAAGATTATAGGTTAATTTTCTCAGAAAAAGTATTAGGCTCGTTTAGAGTACACTCTGGAGCAGAGAGCTATGATGTAAAAAGAAATACAACAGCAGCTATGAACGTAATACAATCGCACTTTAATGAGACAGATTTGGATATTAGATGCTTACATGAAGCATTAGGTAATAACTTATTGACAGCAGGTAAAACCTGTCAAATACGAGGAAAGTATAAAGATGCGCTTAGAATGTATATTAAATCTGCTAAATTTAAATTGAGCCCTAAGGTGGGTTTATTGATATTTAGTTTGATGGTCCCGTATACTTTTTTTGTATCAATCTATAATTTATTTAAATCAAGAAAAATCTAAATATAACTAAACTTATCAAACTATGTCAGAGTATTTAATATATACAAATTATATTGAAATTGTCTTATTATCTTTAAAGGTATCTGTTCTAGCAGTATTCATCTCATGCGCTATCTCTATGCCCTTGGCAGCATTTTTGGTTATAAAAAACTTTCCAGGAAGACAATTTATGATAGTTGTGATTAATACACTAATGGGACTACCTCCAGTTGTTGTGGGATTATTTCTATACTTATTACTATCAGCAAATGGCTCTTTATCGACATACAAAATACTATATACTCCGTCAGCAATGATCATTGCCCAAATCATCATTATTACACCTATAATTACAGCATTATCAAGGGAAACACTTGATGTTTTTTATCAAAAATATAAAGATTATCTTTATTCTCTCAGATTCAATAACTTTCAAAAAATCCAAACAATTTTATGGGAAGGAAAATATTCTCTGCTGACTAATGGTCTAGCTGGATTAGGGAGATCTATGTCTGAAGTAGGAGCAATTATAATAGTCGGTGGCAATATTGAGCATTTAACAAGAACCATGACAACAGGCATAGTTCTAGAAACCTCAAGAGGAGAGTTTTCTTTTGCACTGAATTTAGGGTTAACTTTGTTATTATTATCATTATTAATTAATATAGCTATCCATATGCTAAAAAACACTAAAAAATAATTATGTCGATTTCTATTAAATTAAATAATATATGTTTAAATATAAATAACATATCAATCCTTAGAAATATTAACCTGGAACTTAAGAATAAAGGCATAACACTCATAACTGGACATAATGGGGCAGGTAAGAGTAGTCTCCTACGAGTCATGGCTGGATTTATTAAACCAACAAAAGGGAAAATCACTTATATAGATCACAAATATAATTCGCCAGTTGGATTTGTTTTTCAAAAACCTGTGATGCTCGATAGAAGTGTGAATAAAAACTTGCTACATGCATTAAACTCAAATTATAAAAATCTTAATAATAAGCAGTCAACCATAGATGAAATATTAGATGATAATAATGTATATCATCTAAAGAATCTATCTGCTAAAAATATTTCTATAGGTGAACAACAAATCATATCAATGCTTAGAGCTTTAATAATTGAACCATCTATGCTGTTTCTAGATGAACCTACTAGTAATCTTGACCCACAATATACTAAGATTGTTGAAAACTTAATTAATAATGTATCAAATCATATTAAGGTTGTTTTGGTAACCCAGTCTAAACATCATTTGAGTATTTTTAATCAAGAAATATTCCATTTATCAAGTGGAGAATTAGTTGATTAGAAAAATTACAACTTTTTTATCTCTTATTGTTGCTATTAGTCTTGTTAACTCAGGATTGTTAGCTGCAGATAAAACCCTTTGGATTCAATCAACTACATCTACAAGAGATTCTGGTTTATACAAATATTTACTGCCTTTTTTCGAAAGAGATTTTCAAATTAAAACCTATGTTATAGCTGTTGGCACTGGTCAAGCTATAGAGAATGCTAAAAATTGTGATGGCGATGTATTGATTGTCCACTCAAAAGATCAAGAGCTGAAATTTGTTAAGGATGGTTATGGATCTGATCGATATGATTTAATGTTCAATGATTTTGTAATCATTGGACCTTCCTCTAATCCTGCCAATATTAATACAACTGATACTATTTCTTCAATCTTTTCTAAAATTGCCAATAGTAGATCTAAATTTATATCGAGAGGTGATGATAGCGGTACACATCTATCTGAATTAAAGTTATGGAATATTGCAAACCTTGATCCTTTGCCATTCAGTGGAAAATGGTACTTGAATACTGGGCAAGGCATGGGATCAACATTGAATATCGCTATTGGGATGGATGGTTATACTTTAACAGATAGATCTACCTGGGTACGCTATAGTAATAAGAAAAATCATCTTATCTTATATGAGAATAACCCTAATTTATTCAATCAATACGGCATCATTAAGATTAATAAAAAACATTGTAAAGATATCAATCATAATGCAGCAAGAATATTTATTGATTGGATTTTATCCAAGAAAGGTCAAGATCTTATTGGGTCTTATAAACTTAATGACAATCAATTATTTACACCTAATTATGATTCAACGCGCTAGCACCTTTATTCTAAACATCAATAATCGACATAATATATATTATACGAACATTAATGAATATTGACTTACATATAACTTTAGGAAATCAGCTATTCTCTCCTTCTTATCTTGATGATATAAAGCCAAAAGAGATATATATGTGTGAAGATATTGGGTTATGTACATTTCAAAAACATCATAAACAAAAAATAATACTGTATCTATCTGCAATGAGGTCGTATAAAGATGAATTAAGTGATAAGTACAAAGTTAAATATAGATATATAAATAAAGATAAATCAGATAGTTATATCGATAAATTAATAGAATATATAAGACATAAGAAAATAAAGCATGTGTCAATATTTGAAATAGAGGACGAATGGTTCAGAAAGGAAATAAATAAGATAAAGAATTACATTGATGTGCTGCATGTCATTAAAACTCCGATGTTTCTAACAACTACTAAAGAATTTAATGAAATGGTAGATGTTAAAAAAGCAACAAAAAAAGCATTGCCTAAGTACAAAATGACTGATTTTTATATAAAACAGAGGAAAAGACTAAATATACTCATTACAGATAAAAATAAGCCCGTGGGTGATAAATGGACGTATGACATGCTCAATAGAAAGAGAATCCCAAAAGACTTGACCCCTCCTCCAACTATTAATTTCAAAAGAACTGAAAACACTAATGAAGTTATAAAAATTGTAGATGTACTATTTAGCGATCATTACGGAAGTACAAATGATTTTAATTATCCGACCACGAGAAAAGATGCATTGAAAAATTTGAAGACATTTATTAAAACTAAATTATCTCTATTTGGAGATTATGAAGATTCAGTTGATCAAAGATCGCCCTATTGGTTTCATTCTAATATAAGTACATCATTAAATATCGGTCTAATAACTCCATATGATATATTATTAGAAATCAACAAGATAAATGATATACCTATAAATTCACTTGAGGGTTTTATTCGACAAATTATTGGTTGGAGAGAATTTATGAGAGGCCTGTATAATGCAGAAGGTAAGTCAATGAAGAAGAGTAATTTTTTTAACAACAATAGGAAACTTAAGCAATCTTGGTATGAAGGTACAACTGGATTGGAGCCTTTAGACTACTCAATCAAAAGTACACTGAAGTACTCCTACTCACATCATATAGAGCGCTTAATGATTCAAGTAAATCTAATGAACCTGTGTGAAATTGAGCCAACTAATGCCTATAAATGGTTTATGGAACTATACATTGAC